>Ga0316207_10000143_pt1 | contig 146052 bp, 145 predicted proteins | sample 6weekpyrite_MG_FD_204943 | JGI IMG/M metagenome (GOLD analysis project Ga0316207, IMG submission 204943) | Microbial mat bacterial communities from mineral coupon in-situ incubated in ocean water Damariscotta River, Maine, United States -... | ecosystem: Environmental > Aquatic > Marine >... | reverse complement strand
AAGTTTTTTTCTTGAGCCTGGATTTCACCATGGGTTAATTCCAGAATCGAGAAAATATTTGAGTTTTACTACTTGTTTTATAGCCTAAACAGGCAATCTTCTTTAGAATTTATGCAACTGTAAGGTAGACTTCGAAAACACCTGAGCAAAACTCACTAATCTATCATTCAATTAATTTCCACAAATCTTTAAATTAATGACTCTACTCACCAAATCATTCACAAATGCGTTGCAAATCGTCATTACTCACTGGCTAACCATATGAGAACAAAAATCGCTTTTTAGCATTACTTGGTCTTTTAGTATGGGCATTGCGGCACCATAATCCTGATTGTTTTTTGTAATTTCACTATAAGCCTATATAATTCGCTAAAGGATGCCCTTGTAGTCATTTATTTATACTCACAATTGCCGTATTTAGGCGCAATTCACTGAATATATCCTCAAAGGCCCCAGGCGCGAGTAATAATAACCTGAATAATTTTCGCTCAATCAATTCAAAATAGCATAGGAAATAAGATGCAAATTCAAAAAGATAAAGTAGTAACCATTGATTACACACTGAAAAATGATGACGGTGAAATTATTGACAGCTCAAATGGCAGCGAACCACTCGCATATATTCACAACAGCGGACATATCATTCCAGGCCTGGAAACCGCGCTTGATGGCAAAACTGCAGGCGAATCAGTATCCGTACGTGTTGCCCCAGAAGATGGCTATGGATTACGCAACGATGAGCTCACCCAGGTTTTGCCTCGTGAAGCTTTTGAAGGAACAGATACTTTGGAAGTTGGTATGCAATTTCACGCTGCTGGCGCTGATGGTGGTATGCAAGTGATTACTATTGCGGCAATTGACGGCGACCAGATCACCATTGACGGCAACCACCCTTTAGCCGATCAACACCTGAATTTTGATGTTGATATCAAAGAAGTCAGAGACGCAACGGCTGAAGAACTTGATCATGGTCATGTTCATGGCCCAGGTGGTCATCAACACTAAGAGTTTATTTGATTTGCGGAAGTCAGATTCCTCAGGCTTCCGCAAAACCCTGCTGAATCCCCAACCTTCACTACCATGCCCACCGCTTGCAAGAAAACAACAAATCATATTTCACATTTAAGAGAAACTTGATCAGGGTTCGTCAGCTTTATCACTCCAGGTTCGTCGATTAATCACGTAATCTGATATCTTGCCTTTAAACGGCAAGATCAACATACCAGGTAGCCAGGCAACCAGTTTTGGTTCACGATATTTTCGAATACCGATTACCATATCGTCATGCCCTGCCCGGGGCTGATCTCGATAAGTGCCAAACAACCTATCCCAAATGGATAAATTAAAACCAAAGTTACTGTTAGTTTCATCATCCTCCACTGAATGATGTACCCGATGCATATCCGGTGTCACTATAATTCGGCGTAAGACCTTATCAACTCCCAGTGGCAATTTTACATTAGCGTGATTGAACATGGCCATGCCATTTAAAATGACTTCGAATACGATGACGGCAACCACCGGTGGGCCCAGCACCACAATCGTGGCAAATTTAATTAACATGGAAAGAACGATTTCAATGGGGTGAAATCTTGCACCGGTTGTTAAATCATAATCCAGATCGGCATGATGAACGCGATGCAAACGCCATAAAGCAGGAACAGAATGCACCATGACATGCTGCAAATAAATTATGAAATCCATGGCGACTACAGAAATGATCAATGACAGAAAAAATGGCGCATCATATACATGCAACAGCCCCCAACCTGCTTGAGATGCATAAACCGCCACCCCAACCGCAGCAGCAGGAAACAACAATCTCACGATAAAGCTGTTTAAGAAAACAATGCCAAGGTTACTTGTCCAGCGTACCCATCGGGAAAGTAGTAATGTCCTGCGCGGTGATTTAAGTTCCCAATACGCCATAACAGCAAAGATACCGAAAAAGAAAGTACTGCGAATAACAATCTCATTTTCTATAACCCAGGTGGAAAACGTCATTAGACTCCCCATAACTGTTGCTTATTTAGGCAAATTCTAACACAAAATACTTGAATAGATGCAAAACAGCTATCTAGGTTTAATTTACTCGTAATAGCGACTTGTTTTTAAATCAGCTTGTCAGGAAAAACCTATTTACACCCCCTTAACAAAGCTGCAGTTGTCGACTAATGTGTGAGGCAACTTTCCGGCAATCTCCCTATTGATTTTAATTCGTTATATATAGCATTTGGGTGTTTTCCTAATTCCATTTCAGTTGCCTCCATTAAACGTGAAAGCAATTCTCCACTAACAGGCGTGTCTTTTTCTTTATTATTCAAAAACAGAAATGAACCAAAACCAAGCGAAACAAAATCCTCTCTTGGCACGCGTAAAAATATTCGATAAACCGCCAACTTTCCTCTTCTGTCATCCCCTTTATATCGACAAACTAATTCAACCAGACACCGAAGATTATTAATTATTCCACTCGGGGGGAATTCGGGCACACCTTTATTTGGCGTTAAATCAGCGATCGTTTTTTTCTCCCTAGCTGACGAAATATCAGAACTGTCAAACTCAGATTCCATTGGAATATTTACAATAAATTCCTCCTGAGTTACCAAATCAACTACCGACTGATGAACCGGTTGAGATTTAGTCGCACGATATTCTGTATAACTTATCGCCTCTCGTGGCACTAGCACGTTAATCGCCATCAAACGCTGAACCGCCGGTGCTATAGATGATGCAGGTAGTACTAAAGCCAGAGACAAGTCTTTAATACTTGCCTCTACATCAATGGAAAAATAAACATCCCATTCAAGCTTGGTTAGCCAAAGGCCCTCTTTCACTTTATGGGCAAATTCTGTTAATCGATACACAGTATCTAAATCAACACCACTCGATAAGCCTTCCAGATTTTTCAATACTGGAATTTCATGTACCTCAGGATTATTTATCTCAACAATTTCTACAACATCATTTGACATAAGTATTCTCCAAAACAACTAATTCGCTGGATACAAAGCCAACACCAATATCAACTCTTGCCTCTGAAATGTTAGTGGCAAAATAAATCCCATCGTTTCAGCCTCCGGCAAGTGCTGTCCTTTTTTATATACTTTAGGAACCGATACTTTTAATCGAGCACCAAAATGCCGTCGCGTGTTACTCACAATAATTGATACCACCTCACCTATCAGGTCAGAATATAAATCCTCGTTTGAGGATTCACCTGTCATAGCAAGCATCATTCGCTGCATAGCAGATTGACTTGCGGTAAGATATGCAAATCCACGCTCTACACCTGCGACTTCTATGAGCCCCGTATAATCTAGAATTGGTAAATCAACAATCGCAATACTTGGCTCTTCAACTGAAACCTCTTCACGACAACTGATTCGAAAAAATTCCAAGGCAGCTTCCACAAACACATCCAGCTCTTCATCACTGAGACTCGCCTGTGCCTCACTCATTAACAACTTCTCCTTCATTAGAGTGTTTTAACGCTGAAAATCGACAACCAATGATGCTTTCTCCCCCTGCCATAACAGAGGCACGACATAGGTTGCACGCTTTTCATCATAACTGACATCAACAGGATGTTTGATCACAGATGGTGTTGAAATAACAAACTGCTGACCAAATTTACTTCGAAAGTTACCTGAAATCTGATTTGCTACTTCGCCAGCAAGATCACTCAACAAACCAGGATCGCTGACTTTTGGCTCACCTAATTGTTTCAATAAACGCTGCAACAAAGGTTGTTCTGCCGTAAAATATACTCTTCCTGTGTGATTACCTGAAATTGCTATAACACCGGTATAATCCATCAGCGATAGCGCGCTATCGAGAATATAAGGTGGCATCACTTCTACTTGTTCATTACAAGTTTGTTCAAAGTAATGCTGCACACTTGCAATAAAGAAAATGAATTGTTGTTCCTCTATCAAATCTTAATCCTCAGCTAACTCGCGCAATGCGTTATTCAATTCAAGGTCGTCAAACGGTTTACACAAAAAACCCAACGCGCCTCTCACAAGCGCTTCAATTGCAGTTGCTTTGTCAGCCAGGGCGGAAATAACCAGTACTCTTGCCTCAGGATTGTCAGTTAATAGAACATCCAGAACCTCAAGACCATCCATTTCAGGCATGGTAATATCGAGCGTTACCAAATCGGGGCTAAACTGTCGGAACATTAAAATTGCCTCCCTGCCATTACTTGCTTGCCCTACGACATCCACATCATGAGCACGTACACTGCGCTCAATTTTATTTCGCATGATCTTGGAGTCATCAACTACCAGTAGTCGCATAATTCCTCCCACTTATGCTGCATTTGCCGGCAGCGAAATTCTAAACTCTGAAAATCGGTCAGGTGAATAAGCCAAGCGTAATTGCCCTCCCATCTCCCGAACTTTCTCTTTAACAATATCCATCCCAATTCCGCGTCCAGCTCGAACATCAACCGAATTAGCCGTTGAAAAACCGGGCTCGAAAATCAACGCGGCCAGCGCACTGTTGTTCATGGTTTTAAGTTGCTCCGCGGTGCATAACCCGTTTTCTCGGGCTTTTTTTCGTATCGAGTTCAAATCAATGCCTCGCCCATCATCTCTCACAATCAGGTCTACCTTGTAATCACCTTGCGGCTCTGTTGCTAAACGTAAAATACCTGTTGTTGATTTCATTTTTTGCTTACGTTCTTCAGGTGATTCAATACCGTGTACAATCGCATTTCTTACAAGTTGTATTAGCAAATCTTTAAACTCACTGAGCTTATCGGTAGGAATCATATCTGGATCAAAGTGCGTGCTGTCAATTGCTATTTCGCGCCCCTCATCTCGTGCAATTCTGGTCGCCAGCGCTGCGACATCCTGGACGAAATTATTGGAAACTCTATTAGATTTACGTGAATTCGCTGTTTGTGTTGAACCATCACTTAAATTTGTCATTGAAGATCGAAAAGTAGACATTCGCTCTATCAATGACACAGTATCACTCAGATATTTACGAATCTCATCGATACCTAAAGTCAGTTTCACGAAGTGTTCCCCAGAAAGATCCGGGTATGCACGTAAATGTACTAGTTCTTCTTCAATACGATGGCTGGCCTGTTCAAATAACTCCAAACCAAGCAGCGCAGAATCTCCTTTAAGACTGTGAATATCACGAAAAATATGCTCAACAACCATACGTAAATCCCACTTCCCTTCTTGAGCAGACTTCAGCATGCTGTTAACGCTTTCTAAGCGTGCCGTGGTTTCGTCAAGGAAGTTTTTCAATGTTTCAGGTTCCACCTGAATTGTGTGATACAGCAATTCAATTTGTTGCTTGGCCTGCTCCTTTTGTTCATCCAGCCTTCTCGCTAACATCACCTGTTGAGTAACATCTTGCACAGTTACCAATATATGGCGAATATTTTTTTCATGATCAAACACTCGATTAAAGCGAAATGCCAGGATTTTATTAATTGCAATTCCATCACCTGAATCAAAGGTGACATCCACTTTATCCAACGGATTTACGTTAAGTAACATGCTTTCCTTCAGGCGCTTTTGGAATAATAACTTTTGATAGTCTTGTGTTAATCCCCAATCTTTTTGACTCAACAACGGTTTCATTAACTCCAGAAATTTCACTCCTGCAATTGGCTGATCAGGAAAAATGCTTTCTAGCTGACTGGAGTATTGATGCCCAATAAAGCCATCTTCGCTGAATAAGAATAATCCTTCACCTACCGTTTCGAGAATTTCATCTGTTTGTTCTTTGGCGGTAAGCAACTCATTTTGAGCTGACTCCAGATCATTATTGGCGATAAGTAAATTTTCGGAAAATTCTCGAGTTTGCTCATCAGACTGACGGAGTTTCTTAATAAAATAAAATAGGATAAAACCAAAATTTATAGTAGAAAATACCATCGCCACCATTTGCACTAGTCGCAAATCATGTGCTTTAGCAGCTGCCGACTCCTCCCGTTCAGACGTGAGATCATTCATGATTCTTAGTAAGTCCAAATTATTCTTTCGAATAAAATCACTGACTTGAGCCAGATTATTATTCGGCACACTGGCTGTTGAAGTGATGACAGGTTCAAGCAATATTTTTAATGGATTCCAAATTTGAAATGCTTCGCTTAAAATATTTTGACCCACTGGACTTTCAACTGCCTTTAAAAAGATAAGCCCACCTTTCCCCCCAATTACTTCACCTCCATTTGCAAAAGCATTTAAAGTGCTATCAAACAAACCAACTGTTGTTCTTAATTCATCCAATGCAATTGCGTGATTCTTATGCACTCGTGCATCATTTTGGATCTGAAATATTATTTTTGACGTACGCTGGGAAAGCATTCGTTGTCGACCAGCCATATTTACCGCGGATGCATCATGTTTAATTTCCTCGGTAATAAAAGTATCAAGTACTAACACACTTAAATCAAAAACTAAAAACAAACCAATAAAAATTACTATACTTGTGTAACGCGATCGCAACCAAGCGAACATATTCATGCCATCTTCCCTCAACAATTTCGAAACAATTTGCTCCCTCTTTTTTTGTGTTTAATTCTTATCTAGCAATCTTTTTTAGGAAACTGCTTTAACACAGAGGGGATTATTTGCAATATTCCTGCTCCTATTAAAACGATTTGATTTTCGTTTTAATAATTTCTCCACCATTAAATGATGAACTTGCCGATAACAGGGTAAAAACGTACTAATATATAAACATATCGCCAACAGCTTGTGCGATTTGCTTATCTGTGAATAAAACATACGGAAATCAATGATTGATTTATATTCTTATTTTTTATTCTCTTATCAAGTTCCAAGAAAATGAATTACTGGTTAAACATTCATTAAATTATGGTTTTAAAAAAAATACCGCACTATCGTGGAACATGCTTTTACTAAATATGCACACACAGCCCCAGGAATATGCAAATTCAAACTAAGACTGAAGACAATTCTCATAAGCCTTAAGTAATGCAAGAAGGTGGCCTTAAAGAAATTGAAATATGTGTGGGAATTTTCAGTTCAATCAAAAACCTCCCAATTGATTTATTTTTATTCCAAAATTGTTCATTGCTAGATCACCAGACTCGTTTTCCATAATGGTCAAAAGCCACAAAGCCTCAAGTCAATAAAACAATCACTTGTCACAACAGATTGATAATTTCCAGCGCGAAAAACGGGAAGAACTTCACAATATTTCAAATTTTTCTGGTGAAGATAGCATTCATAGTCGTTATAGAGGCATAAGCAAGACGCTGGACAAGTCGTGTAATTTCAGCTGTCGGCAATAAGAAAGATCTAGAGGTTGTTATTATGAAAAAAGTAGTCAGTTATTTGAGTTTTGGTCTTCTAATATTGTTATGCACCGCGACTAATGTGAGCGGTACCGAAGTTAAAACAGCGTTTTTAGAAGCTTGTGATGCGTCACCACATATCGATGAAGGTAGTAATTGTAGCTGTGTATACAATGAAGTTGTGCATCAGTTTGGTGAAAGCGATGCGGAAGAACTCATTCCTTTTATTAACGGTGATAAAGCACTTGATTCTGAAATCAATGATGCTCTGAGTTTTATTTCAGGGAAATGTGAAGGTTAAGCACACAAGTATTTCAACGTAACTAAACTATTAAACTCGAATGGGCAAAAGCAACCTGCCAGGCATTGTTTGTTTTTGCCCATATTCGAGTAAACCTGAAATCACTTTTTGAAGCCAAGCCATCGTAACTCCCGGTTATGACGGCACGCGTATTCACACATATCACATCACCGATGTTTTGCACGACCTGCTCCGACAAAGTAATCTCATCAATCTTTAATTTGCCAGATTGATGTGCCTGTAGATCATCTTCTTTACTCATCACCTGGCCAAAATGGTTGGTAAAAACAAGTTTCGGAGAGAGTAACTGATCTAACACATGCACGTTAGATTGCAACATAGCTGTTCTTAACTTTTCTTCTTGCGCCAAGATCACATGTTCAGTCGAACTTTTCATAACACCATCCTTATCAATATCGATATTATAGTAACTTTAAAAACAGTTTCATTTCATGACAAATTAAATCAAGTAAAATTCACGTTAGTGCTATACATTTTTTTCTTACCTAAAAAGGAATCATAAAAACTCATGTGTGATAAATATGAAAACTCATCATCTCGAACATAATATTGCTTAATCCATTCAATCAACATTTCAAGATTTTCATCTTGCGCTTTTTTCGACTCGTATTTATGAGGTTCCCAAGGTCTATTCTTAGCGTTTTCGATACATTGGCTTTCATCAAGATTCATGAATATGATTTCTTCCGCATGTGAGCGTACCAATTCAATCAAATCGATATATCCACCTTCAATCACCCATTGATCATTTATTTGTATAAACTCATCTATTTTGGCTTTCGAGTCCAATAAAGCTGCACGCCGAGGAGGCATCTCAGGTAACCACGCCAAAGTATCCAAATCCAGATGAGCGAGATTTTTCTCTTTAGCTATGTTTATGGCTAACGTTGATTTACCAGCACCAGAATTTCCGAAAATAATTCGTTTACTCATAAGAATCCCTTCAATACCAAAGTTGTTAAAGCATTGTTGGCTTGTTATTTTGCCAAATTTATCGCTCTCTCCAGCGCTAATAGGGAAAGCTTTACTGCCTCAATGGTAATTTCATCGGTTAATTGAGATTGTTGATCAAATTTTATTTTTGCAAAAGGTACGCAAAGTGAAGCGTCGATCACTACATTAGCATTCATTGCGCTTAATATCTGCACCAATGAACAAAATGATCTGGCGCCACCGAGATTACTGGTTGATACAGAACAAATGACGACAGGCTTCAACACCAGAGCATCGGATGCGACCAACCAGTCGAGCGTGTTCTTCAATACGCCACTTACACCATGAGCATATTCAGGTGCGCTGATTATGACACCATCAGCATTCCTCAATTGATCAATCAATTGAGATACAGAAGCAGGAATAGTATTTTCAGGATTTTCAGGATTAAAAATTGGGATGCTGCCTAGCTTATCATACAAGGTAACGTTAAAATGTGTCGGCGCATGATCAGACATAGCATTTAGCAGTGCTGTATTATACGATCCGTTTCGCACACTTCCAGGTAGAGCTAAAATCTCCATCTTACAACTCCTTTAAGTATATCTAATGCGTGATGCTTTTTTTGTCGGTATTGCATTACTTCGTTTAATTCAAGAAAACATTATCGGCGCAACAATTCAGTAATGCTTGTTATCTAATCTTAAACCTCACCGGAATTTTCATAAGCACTGTAACAGGTTTTCCCTCAATATTACCGGGTATGAATGTTGAAGATTTTATGGCCGCGATGGCAGCTGAGTCAAAAGCTTCACCTGCAGATTTAACAACGTCGATTTTTCTCACTCTACCTTGGACATCAATCAATACTGCCAGTTTAACTCTGCCCTCTTTACCTTGCGCCAACATAACTGCCGGATACACAGGTGCTTCACGGTGCGCAAAGCGAGGTAAGCCAGTCAGCTGAAACATTGGTGCGGGTATGGGAAGAGGTTCTTCGGTAAGCTCTGCCGTTTCTTCTGTTGGTAAGTCTGGTATCACCGGCTCTTCTGGCTCTTCAACCACCGGAGGCACCTCAACTTGTTGCTCCTTAATCGGGTCGGTTTCTTCTGTTAATACAGGTTGTTCGACTGGTTTAGGCTCAGGTAATGGTTTAGGTTTTTCTATTTTTGGCTTCGGCTTGGGTTTTGGCTTCGGTTTTGGCTTAGGTTTCGGTTTTTTGGGTATTGCTTTGGGTTTTGGTGGCTGCTTTTTTATAGGCGATTGCCACGCCATGAACTCCAATTCAACAACTGGTGGTGGAGGCGGTGGTTCAGTACGACCAAGTTTAGGCAATACCATAAATAAACTGGCATTCAATAAAGAACCCAATGCAATGGCGACCAGCCAGTAAACAATATTTGTACTACGATTTTTCATCGATGGCATTTGTTGCTATACCAACCTGTTTCACGCCACCGGCTTTCACAGCATCCAATGCTTTTATAAAAATTTCAGTTGAAGCATTTTTATCAACTTGCAACAAAACAGCGGTATCAGGTGCAGCACGTAATTGTTCTTTTACCAATCTTTCGATATCGTTGAGTGTTATCGGCCGATCCTGAAAGCTCACCTCGCCGGTATTAGCGATCATAAACGTGATCTTTTTCATAGCCAACGGTTCAGACATTTTTGATTCCGGCTTCTCAATCACCAAACCGCGGTTTTCTGGGAACACAGTCGTCACCATAAAAAAAATCAACAATAAAAACACCACATCAATAAGTGGCGCCATACTAATTTCCGGCTTGCCCGCTTCCAGTTGAGGCGAGTTTATGGGATTGGCGTTTTTTATATTGCTCATGCTTTATAAATTGCCATGCCCTGTAAGTAAACGTTATGCATACTTTGCTCGGTAACAGCTAAAGCATGACGTAAACGTCTAACCAGCAAGTGATGCGCAAAAATAACTGGAATGGCAATGATCAAACCACTTGCTGTTGTTAATAGGGCCTGAGAAATGCCATGAGCCATCTCCTGCGGCTCACCGGTACCTTGCAACGCAATAACTTCGAATACTTCAATCATGCCGGTAACTGTTCCAAGCAGACCTAACATGGGTAATAAGGTGCCGATAATGGCTATGGTGGGCAAAGTACCTTCGAAACGGGGCATTAACTCCGCCAATTGAATATTTAACTGTTGCGCTAAATCATCCTTGTGCTGAATGTCATCCCAATTTAGTCGATTTACTAACATGGCAATAGGACTAATACGAAAACTGGAATTATTTTCCAGTTTATGCGCTCTATCATTTTCTAAAATGGATTGATCTTTTAACGCGTGTCGATGCCATGTACTGATCCGTAAAAAACGTTCGACCAACATGATAAACGCTACCCAGGCTACGATAAAAATAACCCACATTACTGGCCCACCACGGGCCATTAAATCCATAAACTCTAACGAATAATCCATAAACGGAGCCTTATATTAAAACGTTGCTTCTACACCGAACGAAGGGAATAGTCCCAATGAAGTTTCTTCATCCGGATTGTCAATATTTTCATAAGAATTACCGTAATCATATCCAGAGATATTTTTGTAATTCAATAAATTCAGAATATCCATATAAAAATTTAACTTCCAGGTATTGAAACGTACCTCCCTATCAATACGTAAATCAAACTGAAAAAAATTTCGGAAACGCGCACTGTTTGTGTCTCCCCAAACAGGACGCCAATGGGAAAAATCAGGATCACTCATTGCATTTGCCTGATCGCCACAATCGACAAAATCTTCACCTTGTTTGCAACGCCCAACTCTATCAAGTAAAGGTGTATGTGGTTTGCCCGAGTTTAACCGTAAACGAAATCCTGCTGTCCATTTTCGCCAGCTTTTAGGCAGTGGCTGGCTCCAAACCAAAGTAAAAGTATGTCGTTGATCACCTGAAAAGGGAGAGGTTTCACCTTTTTCAGTACGTGTAGATTCCAGATAAGAATAACTCAGCCAACCCATGCGCCCTTGCGAATAATCCCGTTTAACCAGAACATCAAATCCGTACGATTCGCCTGTACCATCATTATCATAATTTTCTGGTGGCGAATTTTCATCATAAGCGACAACAAGATTCTTCATTGGCTTGTGATATGCTTCAATCTGAGTTTGCCAAAGATCATTAATGCGATGCCGAACACCAATAATGCGATGCTCGGATTCTAGAAAATCCAGCTCTGGATTACCCGCATCTTCAACCCACTCAGCACCATCCGGTAATTGAACATAATGCCCCCAACTCGCCGTTAACATGGTTTTATCGGTCAAAGCATATTCGCTGGAAAAACGTGGCGAGAAGTTAAACATGTCTTCACGTCCATTGGATTTAAGATATGTGGTGCGCAAACCAATTTGAGTCGTCAATCCATTTAGCCAGTTTTTACGTGCTTTTACATACGGACTAATCATTCCGGATTTATAGGTTCTGTCTATATTAAATTTTTCGGCTTCAGTCAGGTTATATTCCAAATCATTAAACCGTGGCGGTCGACCGATGTAAGCATCTACTGGCGTATTAGCATAAATAAATTCCGTTCCACCAGTCAGTAATAAGGTATCGTCAAACTGCCAACGCAATTCTGGCTGCCAGACTAAATCCGTTTCTTCAATTTTTAAAAAATATGGTTTACCTGTGGAATCTTCACCCAGCTTGAGCAACTGATCAGTATTGATAAGGTATATTGAAGAACTGGAATTCAATTGGGGTGACCACTGCTGTTCCCAAACCAGACTGGTACTATGATATTCCACTCGACTGGCAAGCTCACCCTGCACATCGGGATCGGTATTTTTTGTGGAGTTTAAAACTAATCGAATTTCGTCTCTGGCACTAAAATGCTGCAATAGTAGCTTGCCATTAACCAGGTCGCGTTGCCAAACCGCTTGAATATCATAAAACTCTGGTACTTCTGTTACCCGGTCCTGCTCATCTTCTTCGGAGTCATCATCCAAAAATGCATTGTTGAAATCGTCTGGGGAAAAAATTAGATCCACGTAACTACGTCGCGCTGACAAATAAACGCTGTCTTTACCATTTTTCTCAAAAACCGGCCCCTCTAATACGGCGGATGATTCATATGTGCCCAATGAATATGTTTGATGTAAGCGATCTTTTTTTGGTGCTCGCAATTTCACATCCAGCGCGCCACCTAATGAATCCCCATACTCCACCGGGAAGCCACCCAAAAACATATTAAAGTCTTTAATCAGTTGAGGGCTGATGGTGGAATGCAAACCACCAAAATGATAAAGATAACCAATGCGTGCGCGATTTACCCAGACAATGTTTTGATTTGGTTCACTACCACGAATATACATCAGGCCCGCACCTTCAGCAGCGGTCACAACTCCGGGTAGTGATTGAATGGCTTTTAACGGATCTCCCTGAGTGCCGGGTGCACGTCGCAGCTCTTCTTCAGTCAGTACAATTTTCGAGCTTTTTTCTTTTACCCGCTCGGCTACGACTTCAAGCGTTTCACCTTCAAAACTTAACGGATCAAGATATACAGTAACGGCATTTTCATCAGTTTTAACATCGCGAAATAATGTCTCGTAACCCACATTCAGGATTTTTAGCTTAACGGGCAATTCAATATCTTCAAACGAAACCTCACCCTTATCATCGGTTGCATCATATTCTCCGGTATCACCGAGAACCACAGATGCATCCTCAATAGGGTCACCCGTCCCTTTCTGTAAAACGGTAACAGCCAATTCTGCGGCAGAACTTTGATATGAAATGATGAAAAAACAAATAAGACCTGCGATGGCTGAGATCCGTCTTGGTATCATTTTTTGTCGACTCTTTTTGTTATAGTGATCAAAACAATACCATACGAAACTCGGTATGTACTGTAAAGCTAAAAAGTGATCAGGCTGCTGTTTTCATACCCCCATTAAAATCGTACATGGTAAATAAATAGGGTATAGGCTAAAGAAATAATCGGAGGTTGCTTAAATTTTTTATCCGGTTTTCAATAATATTATTTAGGACAAAAAATAAATGGATTTTATCCATTAACATTAAACAACGATTAAAATGAGGGAAAGGTTCCCCGGTGAACCTTAGGGTAAAGATACTTTTTTTGCTAAAACACAAACTAAGAAGGAAAATTCAAAGCAAGAATTGAATACTACCAAAGCTTATTGCAAAACCTATTGCTGCTCCCACCAGAACGTCACTCGGATAATGCAGCCCTAATATTACGCGGGACAATGCAACCAGAATAGTGAAGGGGATTAGCACAAATGCCAGCTCAGGATAGTAATTCAGAGCGATGATTAAAAATGATACAGCATGCAAGGTATGGCCGGATGGAAAACTGTATTCATCTAATGGCGCAGTACCCAAATTTATAGACGCATGTGTGATAAACGGCCTTTGTCTTACCAGGTTTTGCTTTAAAAGTTTGTAAATCAGAACACCAACAACTGCCACACACGCCATGTGTAAAGATACCTGCCAGGCAGACAAACCATATATCAATGGCAACAATAACATCAGCACATACCAAAATACGCCATTCCCCAATCGACTAATGATGCTAAAAAACAGCTTTATCGGATTTTTGTGACTGGCTTGATTTAGAAACAGGCAAACACCCAGTTCACATTTATCCACATAATTGAATATCGCGATCGCTTTGTTTTGTAACATGATTGCTGTTTTCCTCTATGACATCCAAGAATGTATTTTCCAATTTGCTGATGATTGCAGTCCAATCAGCGCGTTGTGCTTGAGTTCGACTGTTACTGCGAATAAATCGAATATTGTTGGGGAAACGCAATAAAGCCGTTGCTAAGTCAATGAAGGTTTCTTCATCCCCTAAAGGTGCTTTCACACCACTAACACTGTTATTCACATGAACTTTGGCCGCCGCATAATCATAAGCAACAACCGCAAGACCACTGGCCAGTCCTTCGAGAATGACATTACCAAAAGTTTCCGTCTCGCTGGGGAATAACAAAATATCACCTGATGCATAATGCTTTGCCAGGCTTTCACCGGTCTGCATGCCACTAAAAATGAAATCCGGATGTTTTTTACGTAACTGAGAAGACATAGGTCCATCACCGACCAAAACAAATTTAACTTTGCCATCTTCTTTTTGCATTTCGCGAAAACAGCGTATGGCCAAGTCGATATTTTTTTCAGCGGCCAGGCGACCAACATATAGGACGGCTTTTTCATCTTCGGCCAAACCCCAGTTCTTTCTCAAATCACTGTCATATTTTTCGGGGCAGAAAAATGTTGTATCCACACCTCGACTCATGACATCAACGTTTAGATACTGCTTATTTTCCAGCGCAGATTTAAATTCTGGCGTGGGTACTAACGTGCGTTGTGTTTTGTTATGGAAATTTTTTAAATATCGAGCAACCAGTGATTCTAAATAGCGTAAACGGTAGTGTTTACTATAAGCAGGAAAGTTTGTGTGGAAGCCACTGACAATGGGAATTCCCAAACGTTTCGCCGCTTGCATGGCTGACCAACCCAAAGGGCCTTCTGTGGCAATATAAATTGCATCAGGTAAGTTGTTTTGCCAAAGCTGTTGGATTAAACGACCGGCGGGCAACCCAAATTGCAGCTCCTTGTAACCAGGTAACGGCAGGCTTTTCACTAAAATATCCGACTGCGTTGACGCACTGTTTTCAGACTTCTGGCGAGGCCGGATGATCTGCACTTCATGGCCCTTTGCTCGCAAACCGGAAAACAGCTTCTCCAGCGTTTTGGCCACACCATTAATTTCTGGCAAATAAGTTTCAGTCACCAGGCAAAGACGATACGACGGTATGTCATTCTGCATCATGTTCATATTCCTCTTCATATGAACACAATATCGTCAGTAAATATTTCCCTTCAGTGACACTTAATTGAAGTTTTCATGACAGCAGTAGAGTATTTCTTTTTCCGAATTTATCGCATGCAATACATGCCGGGAACCGACAGCTTGTTAAGACAATGCCGACAAATTTTCCCTGTGATGTGTTTCAGTTTTTCAAGAAAGAAGTAGCCAACGCAGATACCGGATTTCGCACACAGAAAAAATGAAAAAAAATCTGATAAATTTCGATTGCTTTTTGATCGATTTAGTGTGTTTTTCATATTGATGTCAGTTTTGTAACACTACTGTCACATTATTCACAATTTCTGTGGATAACTCTGTGGATAGTTGCTGAATATGTGGCTCAAGGCTGCATAAATTCTGACTGTTTATTAAATTGAACAAAAACCAATCAATACTGTAAGTCTTTGATATTTATTAATATTAAGACCTAACAACAGGAGTGAAAAAGTTCATAATTTTTTTTTCAAAGGCGTTGACAAAAAATAATTGCTGTGAATAAACAGATAAAAGCAGGTCGGAATTTTGACTATAAGCAGTTTAAATACCAAACAATCCTTTAGTCGTAGGGAGTTTCTTTAAAACGCTGCTGGATCTCGAGAATTTCAGATGTGCTATTGATCAATGCTTGAACACAATCCTCATCCAGTTTCTCACCAGCCAATTCTTGTAAGGTGTTGATGGCTTTTTCATTGCTCCAGGCTTCTTTATAGCTTCTGGAGCTGGTTAGCGCATCGAAAACGTCGGCCACGGCAACGATACGCGCTTCCAACGGAATTTCATTTTGTCTTTTGCCTTCAGGATATCCCGTGCCATTAACCGCCTCATGATGATAACCCGCGATGTTTCGTAAAATGTGGATGCGATTAATATTGCCCAGACCGAAGTTTTGCACCATGTCATCAATCATGGTTTGGCCTTTATCGGCATGGGTGCGCATTATTTCTCGTTCCTCATCATCTAATGGCCCGGGTTTTAACAAAATATTATCCGGAATGGCAATTTTACCGATGTCGTGCAATGGCGCGAACATAAAAACATGTTCAATGTACTCATCATCCAGATCATATTTGCTGGCCAGTTTGTTGGCAATTAAACGACTGTATCGGGACATACGATCCAGATGGCTACCCGTTTCCGGATCACGCAAGTGAGCCATTTGTGTAGACGTTTTAACTGCTCCCCCCAGAATTTTAACGACAGAGAGCTCGTTAACAATAATCAATGAGATTAAATGCCCGAATACGTCGATATCATTTAAAACTTTCTCGCTGAATACATTTTTGTCATAGGAATTGAAAAACATGAATCCGAAAAACTCGCCACAATAAAAAATGGGCATGGTATAACTGGCAGCATATCCTTGGCGACCAATTCGCTGAGCATGCTCTTTACTACTATCTTCAAATGTCACCAGATTATTAACAACCCGAGGACGTCCCCGCTTTAATATTTCTTTGAGTGAAGGTGCATCTTCCAGCAGGGCTTGGTAGTTTTGAATGGGGTTATCGTCTCCGCTACTGTGTATATAGGTTTTTAATACTTTTGTTTCGGGGTCATAAATGGTTATTGCAATGCGAGCAACAAAGGGAAACTTTTCCTGAAGTGTTTTGTGTGCAGCAACCAGTTTCTCTTTTAAAGAAATCTGCTGGTTTAATTCACTCAAAGCATCCTGATGCTCAAACATAGATTCATTCCACCTTTTATTATAAGTACCCAGACTATATCGCCCCATAACGTATTCTATTTAACAAATCACTACTCATCATACATCGAATAGCTGCTTATTCAGTGCATCTTCCTAGTATAACGCCAATTTTTGTGTTTAAAAGTTAATGTAAATATTGTAATCAAAAAAACCTACTCACTTGATCAGGAAACATGCAAATTCATGAAATTTGACGCTGTGAGATTGAGCCTCGTTAGATATTTTGTTGAATAATGTTAAATCTTGTACATTCGTTCAGGCCAACAATCTCGTTAAAGTTGGTTCAAGAGATAAACCTCAGTGTTATATGACTGATGGACAAATCACAGCAATATTATTTCGAGATCAGATTGATGCCTTGAAAAATTGCTTCTACAAAATTTTTTTAATCCTTCTGATTAATTTTTTTTCGATTTGAGCAGCAAAACTTCGTCTACAGTTATCATATAAGTATTTTTTTATCCTTTCCGATAAAACCTCTCAAGGAGGTTTGTCCACATGCCGACAGCGTATTGAATATTCCGCAATCAACACCGCAACACACAGGTTCTGGTAGCTATGATAAACGTATTAGTTATAGATGATTCAAAAACCATGCTCCAAGTAATGCATGGTGTATTACAAGAACTAAAAGTGCAAAAAATAGATTGCTTCCAATTCCCTAGACAGGCAGTTGATCATGTAAGGCTTAATTTGGAGACCTATCATTTAATATTCGTTGATTTAAATATGCCAGATATGGATGGTATGGAAGTAATCGAACAATTAAGTGATATGAAGTTTAAAGGTGCAGTAGCAATATTTTCTGAAATGGATGACAGAGTGATTTCATTGGCTGCCGATGTGACTCGTAAACGACGCATTCATTTACTTTCCTGCATTAATAAGCCAATCACCCAAAATAAAATAGCCACTGTACTAAATAAATGTCAGTTATTATTCAATAATGGCAACCTGAATAAACGGCCTATGGATATAGTGGATATTCGCAACTCTATTCGGGAAAATCGCCTTATCCCCTACTTTCAACCTAAAGTGGATAGCCAGACAGGGCGCTTACACGGATTTGAGACACTAGCAAGAATATCAATACCTGGTGTCGTTGACGCAGTATTACCAGATCGCTTTATATCCGTTGCAGAAAAACATGAATTGATCGGCAAGCTAACTTATCAGCTTATTGATAATGCCTTTTCTCAATTCAACAATTTGTTCGAAAAATTGAACACGAACTGCAAAATTGCATTAAATATTTCGCCATCCATGCTGGATGACAGGGAATTACCAAATGCGCTCATGTCATTAATACTGAAGCATAACATCAGTATTAATGATGTTATTGTTGAGATCACAGAAAAAGGCGCCATTGAGTCCACTCAGCAACTGGAATCTCTCAATCGCTTGCGAATTAAGGGCTTTGGGTTATCGCTAGATGATTACGGCACTGGATTTACCAACATCCATCAGCTAAAAACATTACCGTATACAGAAATCAAGATTGATCGAAGCTTGATTCATAACATTGCTAAAGACAGCTTATCTCAGGTAATCGTCGAATCATTACTGCACATTGCACAAGAGCTGGATATTGATGTTATCGCAGAAGGGATTGAAAAGCGCGAAGACTTTGATTACCTCATTGGCATGCATGAGCCATTGATCCTACAAGGTCATATCATTTCAAAACCGAAACCTATGCAGGACGCCTGTCGTTGGTATAAGAATTGGATGAAGTCAGTCAGTTAATAGCAAAGAAAAGTCTACATATTTTTCTGCGCCGCTCAAATTGCACTGAGATAAATAAGGTATATCACCTAGCATTGGGGCATCAATATTCCCTCGCAAATAAGATTTGATTTCCTCAATTTCTGCGACATTCTCATCAATGCAATTCGCCACCCATCCAGCAACAATATTACCCTTGGTTAAAATGTCTCGATAACTAAGCAAGGCATGATTAATACAACCTAGTCGTAAGCCTACAACCATCACCACGGGCCATTGCATGTCTGAAACCCAATCAGCAAATGTTAGCTCTTCATTCAATGGTACTTGCCAGCCACCAGCACCTTCAATAATTACCCCATCACATTGTCTTTCCAATTTCTGGTAATGCTGTGTTAGCTGTGGAATGTTGACGATTTTGCCTGTCTGCTTTGCTGCAATGTGCGGTGCAATGGGTTTTGCAAAAACATAAGGATTAATTTCTGAGTAACTAAAACCAGCGTTAGAGGCTGCAAGTAAAATTTCAGCATCTTCATTACGCAAGCCTTGCCCGGTATCTTCCGCGCCGCTGGCCACTGGTTTAAATCCCGAGACTTTATTTCCTTGAGCAGCGAAGTATTCGATCATCAAACGGGAAACCAGTGTTTTGCCAATTCCCGTATCTGTACCGGTAATAAAAAAGCTTTTCATGACTTATTTTTCAACCTTCACAGGAATTGGAAAACTTGTGTCAGCATAAGTTGATGACATTTTTTGTTCTGACACCCACGCATGACCATAAACCACCTCGTAGGTTGCCGGTAAAACACCTTCACGTCGATGATTTTCATAGGCGGCTTTCATTTTTTTGAGTTTGTTCTTACCGGTAAGACCTGTTGCACGACCTTGCAAGGCATTTCTGGATCCCAGATTTTTCAAATCTCGCATTAAGTCATCAACACTGTTGTAGGTGAGTGTAATGTTCTCCACATCCATTACCGGCTCATTAAAACCCGATCGCATTAATGCATCACCAATATCATGCATATCAATAAATCCGCTGACATGTGCATAATCATCCGCTTGCTTCCAACTTTGGCGAAGCTCTTTTAACGTGTCTGGTCCTAACGTGGCAAACATAAGTAAGCCACCAGGTTTGATCACACGATGCAGCTCCTGAAAAGTGGTATCCAGATCGTAGCACCATTGTAAAGCTAAACTGGAGATGATCATATCAGACATATCTGCCTGTAATGGCAACGCTTCGGCATCGCCACATATAAATTGTTGCGAACGACGCCAACGCTTGAAAAACCCTTGCTGAGATTTAGCATATTTCAACATGCCGTGGGCAATATCCAGTGAATAAAGTTGCGCGTTTTTGTAACGTTGCTCAAGTAATTCACTGCAAAAACCCGTACCTGAACCCAGATCCAACATATCTTGTGGTTGAATATTGATATATTCCAGTCGTTCGACCAATCGCTTTGCCACTTCTTTTTGCAAAACTGCAACGTCGTTATAAGTACTCGCGGCATTAGCGAAACTTTTTCGCAACCACAATTTGTTAATAGAAAATTCCTGAGGATTATTTTTTACAGACATAGACGGCTTTATTAATTTTGAATAAAAGACTCTAACACATCGAGAAAATCATCGAGGTGAGAAATAAATGGTGCATGCGCAGATTTATCAAATATATGTAATTCAACATTTTCAATTTTTTCTGCCATTGCTTGACCAGCTTTACAGGGCACCAATGCATCCAATCTGCCCAATATTAATAATACTGGCACAGATATATCAGGCAACTGATCAACAAAGCGGCTGTTTTTTAACAATTGTAAACCACCATACAAGGCTTGTGTATCAGGTTCGCCATGCGCATACAAGCGTTGCTTGAGTTCACGAATGGTGTCACGAGTGTTGTCGCCTCCACGAGCTTGTAACATGAGGAAGCGTTGTAATGTAGCTTTATAGTCGGACAATAAATTTTCTACAAACATATTTAGCACTTCCGGCTTCATGGCAAATGGCCAGTCGTTGCTTTGCACAAATTGCGCATTGCAAGCCATCAAAATCAGCTTGCCGACTTTTTCCGGATAGCGTAACGCGATCTTCTGTGCAATCAGCCCACCCATAGACCAACCCAACAATACACTATTATCAGGAATAATATCCATCAACGCCTGAGCCAGTACATCAAGCGAATATTCCACTTTTGCATCAACACTCCGACCATGGCCGGGTAAATCAATCACCGTTACACGATAATTTTGCTGCAGTCGCTCAACAACCGAATGCCAGACTTCCGCATTCAATCCCCAGCCATGCAATAACACAATATCAGGACCTTGCCCAACGGAATGAGAATATATCATGGACATAATTCTTTCATCGTTTCTAACAACTGTTTTACATCGTTCAAACTATGTTTGGCGGAAAAGGTAATTCGCAATCGGGAAGTTCCTGGGGGAACGGTTGGCGGTCGAATAGCTTTCACCAGCAACCCTCTATCACGCAAATGCTGGCTCCATTTTAATGCGATTTGTTCATCGCCCAAAATTACCGGCTGTATGGGTGAAGGTGAATCTAAAAGTTGTAATCCCATCGCGTTTGCAGCTTCACGAAAATATTGAATTAACTTGTGCAGATGTTCGCGTCGTTGTGGTTCGGTTCGAATAATTCGTAAACTTTCCAGGCTGGCAGCAGCCAGTGCCGATGGCAATGCGGTGGTATAAATATAGCTTCGCGCTTGCTGAATTAGCCATTCAATCAATGAATCACTACCTGCAATGAAAGCACCAAAAACACCAAAGGCTTTCCCCAGTGTGCCCATAAGTATTGGTTGATCATCTTCATGCAACGAGAACTGCTCGCAAACACCGCCACCTTGTACACCCAACACACCTAAACCATGGGCATCATCCACAAGTACGGTCGCGGAATATTTTTGCGCCAGTGGCATGATTTCGTTTAACGGCGCAAGATCACCGTCCATGCTGAAAACACCATCAGTAACAATTAATCGTTGTTGCTGTGTCGCGTTAATCAAAATTTTTTCCAGATGCCGCATGTCCGCATGTCGATAACGCTTAAATGTCGCTCCGGAATATAAACCACCATCAATGAGTGATGCATGATTCAATTTATCTTCCACCACCAGATCACCTTTGCCACACAATGCTGTGATAACACCCAGGTTCGCCATATATCCTGTGGAAAATAATAAAGCCCGGGAACGACCAGTAAATTCGGCGATTTCCTGTTCCAGTTGATGATGTAGTGCTGAATGCCCGCTAATCAAATGTGCTGCGCCACTACCCACACCCCAACTTTGTGTGGCATTAACCATGGCTTGTATCACGCTGGGATCATTCGCCAGACCCAGATAATCATTGCTACAAAATGATAATAGCCGCTTCCCATCAATTACCACATGGGTATCCTGAGCGGAAGACAAATTTTCTCTGCGGCGATATCGATTTTCGGACTGTCTTTGTTTGAGTAATGAATCAAATTCCATGAGCAGTATTGTAACCAAAAGCAGTGGACACGGGCAGAATTTATGCACTTTGCATAACAATTAGCCAAATGCTCAATCTTAATTGCTTGTCTGCTGATTTCTAAATGAAAACGTAATAAAGACGGGTAATAATGTTGCTCGACAAGTTGAAAAAAAGCTTGTATAAATTACTAAACCCACAACTTTAACATGTCAATAAATGTTGTAGGTTGAATGCATTAACACCAGGGATAATAATAACAAAGTCATGGATCATTTGACGACTGTCATAACTGAAAAGCTTTTCGGTGCAATACAACAATCCTGCATCTTATGTGGCTATCAATGCAGCAATGAGCTGTGCTTGTGCGATGATTGCCGTAAAGAATTGCCGTTTATTGAACATCACTGCCAAAGCTGCGGACTACCACTTGAAACTGACAACACCGTATGCGGGCAATGTGTTAGCTCACCACCGCCTATAACAAATTGCGTTTGTTTGCTGGATTATAAAGCACCTGTGGATTATTTGATTCAAAACATGAAATACCACAGCCAATTATCCATCGCTGAAATGCTTGGTAAATTGTTAGCTCAAAAAATCCTCGACGAGCAAACACCGCTACCAGATCAGATCATCCCAGTTCCCTTACACCTCAGCCGTTTGCAAAGAAGAGGCTTTAATCAAGCACTGGAAATCGCCCGACCATTGGGCAGAAAACTCAATATCCCCATAAATTTCACCGATTGCAGCCGAATTCGCGCGACCACACCCCAGTTTGATTTAACAATAAATGAACGCAGCAATAACATTAAAAACGCCTTTCAAATCTTACGCGAAATGAACAGCAAGCGTGTGGCGATTCTTGATGATGTCATGACCACTGGCAGCACGGTTTGGGAATTAGCGCGTGTATTGAAAAAAGCCGGTGTTGAGCAGGTGGATGTCTGGACTTGCGCCAGAGCTGTTGTCAATTAATCCAATCATTTACCCACCATAGCTTTAAACACATTCCTCATACTGGCTATTCAACTTGCCAGCACAACCACCTATAATAGCAGCGCATTTCTGCTCACGCTCTGAGCAGTTCAAACCTTTATACAGACCAAGCTATGACAAACGCATTAACGATTGAAAACCTGACCAAAACATACAATAACGGCTTTGAGGCCCTGAAGGGTATCAATCTCATTGTGGAAAAAGGTGATTTTTTTGCCTTATTAGGCCCAAACGGTGCTGGCAAATCCACAACAATTGGTATTATTTGCTCATTGGTCAATAAATCCAGCGGCACAGTCAAAGTCTATGACCAAGATATTGACATCGATCTATCTGCCGCAAAAAGTTACATTGGCCTGGTACCACAAGAATTCAATTTCAATATTTTTGAGCCGGTGGAAGAAATAATCATTAACCAGGCCGGATATTATGGCATCGATCGACCTATCGCCATAAAACGCACAGAAAAACTCCTGCATCAATTGGATCTTTGGGAAAAACGTAAAGAACAAGCCCGTAACTTATCCGGTGGTATGAAGCGCCGCTTGATGATTGCTCGTGCCCTGGTACATGAACCACATTTGCTAATCTTAGATGAGCCCACCGCAGGTGTGGATATTGAAATTCGTCGCAGCATGTGGGAATTTCTGAAAGAAATTAACAAGCAGGGCACAACCATTATTCTCACCACCCACTACCTGGAAGAAGCTGAACAGCTGTGTGAAAAAATCGCCATCATTGATCATGGCAATATAATTCAGGACACCAGCATGAAAAATCTGTTAAGCCAGCTTAATGTTGAAACCTTTGTTTTAGACCTGGCTGAGCCACTGGAAACACTCACCGAAAGCTCAGACTACAAATTTACGCAAGTAAAAAAGGACCAGCTGGAAGTGGAAGTGAGCAAGGAACAAAATATTAACGAATTATTCTGCTGGCTGAATGACAATCACATCCGCATTTCAAGCATGCGCAACAAAGTCAACCGGCTGGAAGAATTGTTTATGCGTTTACTGAAAAAAGAGCAATAAGCATGAAACTCAAACACCAGTACATCGCATTCAAAACCATTGTGATCAAAGAAATTTTGCGTTTCATGCGCATTTGGGTGCAAACCGTATTACCACCGGCAATTACCACCAGTTTGTATTTTATAATTTTCGGTAACTTGATCGGTTCACAAATTGAAGACATGGACGGCTTCAGTTATATGGAATACATTGTACCCGGGTTAATTCTCATGGCGGTTATAACCAACTCCTACGCGAATGTGGTGAGTTCATTTTATGGTGCCAAATTTCAACATCATATTGAAGAAATGCTGATTTCCCCCACACCCAATTATATTATTCTACTGGGTTTTGTTGCCGGTGGTGTTGCTCGCGGTTTAATCGTTGGTGCAGTAGTAACAGTCGTATCACTTTTCTTTACCGATCTCGAAATTCAACATTTTTTCGTCACCACCGTGGTTGTGCTATTAACCGCTATTTTGTTTTCCTTAGCCGGTTTTGTTAACGCCGTTTTCGCCAAAAGCTTTGATGACATCAGCATCATACCGACGTTTGTATTAACCCCCTTAACATATCTCGGCGGCGTTTTTTATACCATTAAATTATTACCCGAATTCTGGCAAAGTATTTCGTTGATCAATCCTATTTTGTATATGGTCAACACATTCCGCTATGGCATTATCGGTATTTCCGATATCGATATCACGACAGCATTCAGTATAATTGTTGGATTTATTGCCCTGCTGTTCTGGTGGTGCATGCGACTTTTAAATACTGGTGTTGGCATTCGCACCTGATGCATAATAAATCAATATTGAAAGACATTAATTGAAGAGCAAAAAATGACTGACATTACAGAAGAAAACATCGTAAAAATTCAAAACTCACAAAAAAATATCAAAATCACCTTAGGCTCTGTCATGGGGATCATTTTGATATTATTTTTCTTCTCCTTCGCTATGTTGGTAGATAAATTCCCACCTATCTTCTTCACCATAGAAACCATCATCACCATCATTATCATACCCTGCTATTTTATGTTAAACCGCATTTCATTTTTTCTGTTAAAAATGCTCAAAGGTCGCAAAGCAGAATTTAAAAATATTATTGCAGGAATGACACATGATGATGTGGATAAAAAGGTGGAAGTTGTACTGGAGAAACTGCAATAAACAGAACATATTAATAAGTCGGGAATAAAGAATTCCCTTGAACATAAAAAAAGGGGTGGCAAAAGCCACCCCTTTTCATTTACAACCATCCCTGGCTTTTGGTCTTAGTGACCTTTGCTCCGTGCCGCTTTGATTTTGGCTTTGGTATGAGCATCCATTCCTTTTGATGCTTTTTTACCTGGTTTCCAGTAATTACCATTATTGCATCCTATGCAAGTACTGTTAATTGCTGTATCCATGCCATGACCTTGCCAGCCACCGTTGCCAGTGCCGTCGTCGCCATCGGTCCAGATATTCAACCAACCATCTGGCATTGCTTTACCAGGATTATTTGGATCTTCTTCGAAAGTTACGTCGAAGCTGAAGGTATAATCCCCGTTAGCGTTACCGGTCGCAGTTAACGTGATAGGTGAAGCACCCCAATCAGCTGCGTTTGGATCACTGGAAAATTCCATCCAGTTACAGCCAGTTTGGTCACAAACACTCAGACCACCACCAATATTGTGCGGTACAAACGTTTGGCCAGTGCCATCGCTTGCTTTACCGTACACAGTACCAGAGATAGTGACATCACCTGCAGGCATGTTATCAACATCATTTGTGATGTTTACATAACGTGGTCGCATCACACCATTGGTAGTGAATATTTCCACACCAGTGTGTGCCCAGTCAGCGTCATTGATGCCAATCCAGTTGAAACCATCGTACAGTGAGACCTCAAAAGAGAACGCCCCGTCAACGATATCAAATCGACCAAACGCGCCATCAGCATGCCATTCACCTTGACCATTCTGCGTACCAGTTGTGGTACCAGAAACAGTTACGGTAGTTAGCGCACCAATGTCATAACGTTGATTCAGATTAGCACATGGATCAGTTGCACCAGCTGGGTTATCACCTGTTTGTGGAGTCAGAACTGTTGTACCATCCAATAATTCCACGGCTACAGGTGGTGCTGGTGGAACATTCGCATTGTCTGCTTCCAACTCAGCGTTGTACCAGTTTTTGCCATCAGAGATGTTGATGTTATTGAATCCTGGATACAACGTTACATCCATTGTCCAAGGATACAAACCATTAACAGCTGTGTCTGACGACATAACCGGAGTGGATTTCACTTGTTGACCACATACCCAGGTTTCTGCACCAATGGTACGACCAGGTACTGTGCTGGTACCAGATACAGTCACTGTATCGGCAACAACTGCAGCCCATGGATCATTCGCTGAAACTGCGAAACGCGCACCTGACTCAATGGGATTGCCATCTTCATCATTGTTCCACATGTAAGTTTCAGCTTTAACAAGTGTGGTATCTGTCGCATCTTTATGAGCAACCATACCATCAACCGCTAAACGAGGTGGAGTATATGCACAGTCAGAAGTGTTAATGACTCGCACACCCATCCAGTTCCAGTTCATGTCGAACACATCGATGAAGTTATCAACCGTGACATCTGCTGCAGTGCTACCAATTAATGGAAGAGTTAATGTGAACTCAGCTTTACCGGTAACATCATTCATTACCGCTTCGCCCATCACTTCTTCCCAATAGTAGTTCTGCTCACCACTTGCGTTGTTGAACATGTTACCATTCCAGTATGCTCGTACGTCACCTTCCATTGCTGTACCCGCGACAGTTATAGTACAAAGTGCAGTTGAGTAATCACCACCTGCATATGCTACACCATCAAGCGTTGCAATTTCAGGACGAACAACTTCTTTACCTGCATCTGTGTAAATTTCCAAGTTGAACCAGTTATCGTTAACATCTTGAATGTGTACATAGTTCCAGCCATGGAACAGTTCAACATTAACTTCGAAAGTTCCATCCAGGTTTACACTCAAACGATCACCAGTCCAGCCACCGTCACTTCCAACACTGATGTGTGGCTCACGCTCACCGGAAGAGTCAGTTGCAAATTCCATAGTACCAGCGATAACAACAACGTTATCGGTGACAGAAGTTGCATCCCAACGACCACCATCACCCCAATTTTCATTAGGTGCGATAACAGCTAATGCGGCATCAGTAACGGTTGGGTTTGAGACTGTAACATCAGCAATTGGTGGAACATAAACACTACCTGCCAGTGTTTTCACACCAAAGTTAGCGTTGAAGTTTTCACAATTACCCATTCCAGAGTTATCACAGATATGACCGTGTATTCCAACCCAGTTTTCGCCACTGAATACTTCAACATCTACAGTAAACGCACCGGTAGTTCGGTCAAAGTCGATATTGCGATTTGCACGTGCATGTGCCTTATCATTCCACAAATCAAGTCGCAATTCATTCATCATATTACAGTCGATTGCAGTACAATCCACACTACCTGTAACAATGATGCTCATTGCATCTGAAGACTCGTAGAAATTCCAGCCATCATTTACCATTACTGTTTCAGTTCCGGCTTCATTTACCGCAGTAACCGAATCGACAGCAACGATTGGTGCAATACCACCGGTAGTAACGATTTGGAACCACTCTTCAATAAAGTCACGATCATCACCACCTGCGTCGCAAGTGTTATTCACCCAGCAAGGAATGCCGTCCATTACATTCACAAAGTTCTGACCTTGATTCAGTTGAATTTCAACAGAACCTACACCACCAGAAAATGTCACTGGGTATTCCATGTGAGTATTACCATCAACAATTACCATACCCTCTACAACCCCTTCTCTTGGTGTTGTGACAGTGATAGTAGCCATTGCAGCATCAACTACATCATAACCTTGGATAAATTCAGAGAATGTAACAGGTGCACCGTTTGCAGAAACGGATACTGACAGCTCTTGATATTCACCCGCAATCTTGAATCGATACAATTCAGAAATTGCAGTTACGTCTTTAGGCAAATCTGTTTGGCGATCAGCTTGCACATCACGCACAGTGTTTTTACCTAAAGCAGCAACTTGCCAGTACAACTCAGCTCCATCACGTGGCTCGAAGTCATCAGAAAATCCGAAGTCTTCACTAACATCTGCGATAGTACCTGCGTCAATCAATGTATCAATTTCGGTTGGTACATCCAGGCTGGTCATTGTTGGAGGCAAGATTAAGGCAAAACCAGATCGCGCATTACGCGAATCGACAATGATCCAAGCGTAAGCCGCTGCATCAGTGATTTCCGCCCATTCGAATGTCAGAGGTACTTCGGTTTGAGTTGCTTCGTCAAAGAACTGGAACTCAGTACCATCAGCAGGTGAAACTAGCTCAAGAAGGTTAGCTTGAACAATTTCTTGTCCACGCGTATCGATGCCTTCAGAAGCACGAACCATGTACCACGCGCCATTGATTTTACGTAATGTTGCGAACAATGATTCATCTGGTGCTGCTTCTTGACAGTCTTGACTGTTGTTTTCAGTTTCAGCAGAAAGCGTGAATTCGAAGTCAGCCACATCACCAACAATATTGATGTTTTCTGCAACGCTACCAGTGATGCTAACACCACAGTAATCCCAGAAGACGAACGCTTGTGAAATCATGTCGCTGAATTCTCTCAGGTCATACAAGCCATCGCGGTTGATATCATTTTCATCAAAACCGTCTGCCGCATTGTATTCCATGAAGAAATCACCAGACATTACACTTTGTAATTGTGGCAAGTTACGATCATTGAATGCACGCACCCATTTACCGAATACATCTTTAACATCAGCTTGTGCATTTGCAGTCGCAATTTCTTCAGCAGTTGAGTTCTCATCAATTGCAATAACACCTTCAGTGGCTGCAACTGTAGAAAACGAAACATTTAATGGATTCATTTCATTACCAGCAAGGTCTTTACCACCAGTAACAACAACATCATAAGTTGTATCTAGCTTTAAAGGTTCACCAAGAAGAAATTCATATTCAAATAGATCATCATCATTTTTGCCAACAAACAATACTCCAGGTTGTGCGCCTAGGCTTGGTGTGGCTTGTAATAACAATCCGTTTACATCCATTCGCTCATTTGAAGCGATACGAATAGGTGTAGTAATCTCAATAGCGTTTGCTGTTTCAGCCAGTGTTGGGCTTGAAATAGTCGCTGTTGGTTTTTGTGTATCAACGATCGCGTTTACTGGCACCATGAAAGTACCAACACCCGTCAATTTAAGTGACTTACCGAATACATTGAATACCGCAGCGCTTTCACCATCGACACCGTCAGCGCCATTAACAGTTAAAGTGTAAGTAACACCTTTACCCCATTCCTGACCAGCATCTAAATAGTAAGTAGCAGTCAGCCAATCAGCAGATACAGTCCAGATACCAGAAGGAACCGTAGAACTGTCAGATGACTCAATCACTAAACCGATATCATCGATGCTGCGACGATTCATAGCCATGCTGAAAGAAACTTGCAATGCCGCATTTGGTGCAAATTCTAATGTTTCATCACCCCAGGTTTGCGTACCGTCTGTATTTTTAGCCACGCCTAACATGGTTGTAACCAATGGTTCAGCATCACTTTCCTGTGCTACCAAGTCAATGCCTGGAACAACACCGGAAAATTCACTTACTACCGATTGCAACGCAACAAGCTCTGGTCGATTAGTACGATCATTTAAAGTGAAAGCAAGTAACGTATAGTTACCCGATGGAATCGCAGCACCATCAACATAAGCGTTCCCGTTTTGTGATGCATTTACCAGAGTTGAAAGCTCATAACTGCCTTCAGAGTCTGTTGTTGTTTCTGCAACCGGGTAAACCCATTCTGGATGACCTGCATCATATAAGTAGACAAGTCCATTGGAAAACGAGCCACCAGCCGCACGAGAAGGCAGTGCTCTGGATTCCAATGCTTTATAAGAAGAAACCGCTTTCGAAAACGCCTTTTGATACGCTTTTGATCCTGGTTTACCGTATCTGGCTGCTTCCGCAACCAGTGCTTTATTTCGTGCTTTAGCAGTGACTACACTGGAAAGAGTAACCTTACCAGATACAGTCGTTGGCGTTGAACTTGCCGCAGACCCGTCACCACCACCGTCACTAGAACAGCCAGATAGCACAAGCATAAAACTGACTATGCATGCTATCAGCAGTCTAAACCGATGTTTTATCATTTAAAGCCTCTCCTGATTAATTTACATTGCGCAACTTGATCCACCCCCAATTGATTCCAACGATATCTGTTCGTCGGTTTCAAAACCCCGTTACGCGAAAAAGTCAAAACTGCTTGTTAAAATTAGCAGGCAACAGACAGCCCTGACTTCGGGTGGTAGTTCCTAGACGTATCGGTTAACACCCCAGAAGCTTTAATTTATTATCCCATTAATAATCAATAGGTTATAGAGGCAATAAAATATAATTCTTCACTTATTAATTACAGCTTTTTCATTCGGGTTTTTGGCGTTAGGAATCAAATGATTAGCGTTGCAGAAAAAATTTGGAATAAAAAAAACTTGGCGGTAAATTTAGAAGCAATCTTTTAAATCGTGAACTGAAAAACGAAATTTTTTTAGCAATCTCGTTAATCAAAACAACCAACTGGTTTTGGAATAATTCTTTGATGTGGTCTAAAAATAGTTATTCAAAAGTCGGGAGTAAAGATTACCCATGAAAATAAATTGTTGGCAGCGAGGATGCTGCCGTCAAGCTTACACGGACGTGTTCACTGCGTGTATATTTTCGTGCGCATTCTTGATATCCGTTTCCTTAGCAAACAAACTGTTTTTATAAACTGAGAAGTTTTTCAACATTTTCTGTGGTTGTTTTTTTTATTTGTTCTTCTGATTCGTTTCGCAGATTCGCGACTACTGACAAGACCTGCAAAAGTGTTATTGGCGTGTTACGTGTGAACGTTGTATTCATTGGTAACATATCCGGAGAGTCCGTTTCCAACACGATACTTTCCAGGCGCAATGTAGTTACCAGTTTTTTTAAATTATTAGCATTTTCATAAGTAGCTGCACCGCCAAAACCGAATTTGAAACCAAGTTTTTCGTAAAGCCCGGCTTGCTGCAAACTGCCGTTAAACGCATGGCAAATACCACCTGGAATTTGGTAGCCTCGCAAAGTTTGAATCATTTCATCATGCGCTTTTCTCACATGCAAAATGACAGGTAGCTGATATTTTTCAGCCAGCTTCAATTGCTCTCTTAACAGGATTCGTTGTTTTTCCGGGTCCAGATCTCGCCGATAAAAATCCAAACCAATTTCACCAATCGCACAGGGTTTGTATTTCTCCAAAACTAAAGCCAGTTGATCTATATCGGTAAGTTGGTGTTCCTCAACAAAATAAGGATGCAATCCGTAGGCGGGAATTATGGCGGGGAATTCTTCTGCAACTTTGGCCAGGCTCATCCAGGTAGCTGAACGTACACCCAGTACAACAAATTTTTTAATACCATTCTGCTGGCAGGACTCAATTAACTCACACCTGTCATCGTCAAATTCCGGAAAATCCAGATGACAGTGTGAGTCAATCAAGTACACAGCTTAATGTTCTCTGGTAGCAGCGAACTTAATATCAGGCCAGCGTTCTTGCGTAAGATTAAGATTCACACGAGTTGGTGCAATATAAGTTAGATCACCTCCACCATCAATGGCAAGATTCTCAGCCGCTTTTTTGCGGAATTCTTCAAGCTTTTTCTCGTCGTCGCAATAAACCCACCGTGCGGTAGCAACACTCACCGGCTCAAACATACAGTCCACCTTGTATTCCGTTTTTAAACGTTCTGCAACAACATCAAACTGTAAAACACCGACAGCACCTAGAATCAAATCATTATTGTTTAAGGGTTTGAATAGTTGCGTCGCACCTTCTTCACTTAATTGCTCCAACCCTTTCAACAACTGCTTGCTTTTCATTGGGTCACGCAAACGTGCTCGGCGAAACAATTCTGGCGCAAAATGCGGTATACCTGTAAATTTGAGTTTTTCTCCAGCAGTGAACGTATCACCTATCTGAATTGTTCCATGATTATGCAAACCAATGATGTCACCCGGAAAAGCTTCATCCACATGCTCTCGCTCTTGTGCCATAAACGTTATGGCATTGGAGATCTGTACATTTTTACCAATACGTACCTGATGAACTTTTTTACTCTGATCATATTTACCAGAACAAACACGTAAAAATGCAACTCTGTCACGATGATTAGGATCCATATTTGCCTGTATCTTGAAAACAAATCCGGAAAACTTATCTTCTTCTGGCTCTACAGTACGAGATTCAGTTACACGTGCTTGCGGTGGCGGCGCATATTCCGAAATGGCATCCAATAATTCCTTAACACCGAAATTATTAATGGCCGAACCAAAATAAACCGGGGTTAATTCACCGCGTAAAAATGCTTCGTGATCATATTCATGGCTTGCACCACGTACCAGCTCGATTTCTTCGCGAAAGTCTTCGATTTGACTGCCGAACAATTCATCCAGTCGCGGATTATCCAATCCTTCAATCACTTCACCTTCCTGAATTTTACCGCCATGTGTGGCGCTAAAAAGATGGATTTTATTGCTAATAAGATGAAATACACCACGGAATGTTTTACCCATACCAATCGGCCAGGTCATCGGTGCACATTGAATTTTTAACACATCTTCAATTTCATCTAACAAATCGATGGGATCGCGCCCTTCACGATCCAGTTTGTTAATGAAGCTAATTATGGGTGTGCTGCGTAAACGGCAAACGTCCATCAATTTTATGGTACGTGCTTCAACACCTTTTGCAGTATCAATTACCATTAATGCAGAATCCACTGCTGTCAGAGTACGATACGTGTCTTCAGAAAAGTCTTCATGCCCCGGTGTATCTAACAAGTTAACGATTGCATCACCATAAGGGAACTGCATAACAGATGAAGTGACAGATATACCACGTTGTTGCTCCATCGCCATCCAATCCGATGTTGCATGACGTGCAGCTTTCCGTCCTTTGACGGTTCCCGCTAATTGAATTGCACCGCCGTACAACAACAACTTCTCCGTAATGGTTGTTTTTCCCGCATCAGGATGTGAGATAATTGCAAACGTACGACGACGTTTTATTTGATCTGCCAAAGGGCCAGATGACATAACACAATTCCTCTATCGTGCAATTAATATATTACACGGTTAAAATTAAACAAAATTCACTTGGAAACAATTAAAGTTCGGCCACTCGTTCTATCATTCGTTGCGTGAAAAATCCATCGCCATAATGACAGCATCTTCACGGCCGCTATCAGCAGGGTAATAATTTTTTCGCGTACCGACTTCTATAAAGCCTAATTTGCCGTAAAGATTGATAGCTATCTGATTTGAAGGCCGCACTTCAAGAAAGACTGATTTACTCTTTTTTGCTTTGGCAGTATTCAACAAGTGTTGCATCACTTGCTGCCCAAACTTTTGGCGACGAAATTTCGGTGCAACACAGACATTAAATATGTGAGCCTCACCTGCAGCTACTGACATAACACCATAAGCTACAATTTCATCGTTCTTAATCAAAACAGGGCAATAATATCCAACACGAACACAATCCTGAAAAATCCCTTGACTCCAGGGATAACGATGGCCTTCCTTTTCAATTTCAATGACGGTTGCCAGGTCAGATTCGATCATGTCTCTGAAAAATATTTCCATTTCAGGCACAGCGCTCATAATTGCCCCTGCATAACACGCTTGGCTAACAACAAATCCCCCCACGATTTTCTTTTCTCCAAGGGTGAACGTAATAAATAGGCCGGGTGATAAGTTGCAACAATAGGAATACCGGTTGATGCATAGTGATGCACTTTTCCTCGTATTCGACCGATGGTTTCTTTCGTATTTAAAAGATTTTGCGCAGACACTCTACCCACAGCCAAAATCACTTTAGGATTAATATACTCAATTTGCTGTTGTAAAAAATTAGAACAGGCAGTTACCTCTTCTTTGTGCGGATCACGATTATTGGGTGGCCGACATTTTAAAATATTTGCAATAAAAACCTGTTCGCGGGAAAGACCAACACCCAACATCATTTGATTCAGTAATTGCCCTGCTTTGCCCACAAATGGCTCACCTCTAGCGTCTTCATCAGCACCTGGCGCTTCACCAATAATCATCCAGTCTGCCTGCTCATTACCCACACCAAATACCGTATTGGTTCGGGTCTTATGTAGATCACAGGCCATACATTGAGCAACAGTTTGTTGCAAAGTGTGCCAATCTACAGTTCCCTGCTGCTTCTCAATAAGGTCGTTATTTGGAACAACAGGCGGCGTTTCATGCAGACTATCGGAATCAATTTCTGCTTCCACTGTAGTGAAAAAACCAGGACGGGCATTCCATAGTGGAATACCCATCGTTTTTAAATATTGTTTTTTTCGTGCACTAAGAGGCATAAGTTATCGTGTACTCTTAAACATCCCCTAGTTGCGGATGAGCCTTGTCAGGTGATTGCAAAATTTTATTCAAGGCGTTGACATAAGCCTTTGCTGAGGCAATAACAATATCAATATCAGCACCCTGACCATTGACAATACGCCCGGCTTTTTCCATACGTACTGTTACTTCACCTTGCGCATCTGTACCACCTGTAATGGCGTTGACGGAATACAGCTGAAGTTCTGCCTGGCTATTTACTACAAACTCAATGGCTTTAAAGGTGGCATCAACTGAACCTGCGCCAGCTGATTCGGCAACTTTTTCTTCACCATTAACATTTAGTACAACTGTTGCTTTAGGAACTTCACCGGTTTCAGCACACACTTTGACAGAACCCAGTTTAACAAATTCATTCTCGGCTTCCTGACTGGCAAACGTTACCAAAGCTTGCAAATCTTCATCATAGATTTCGTGTTTTTTGTCGGCCAAATCTTTAAAACGAGAGAAAGCATCATTTAATTCAGCATCACTCTCAAACACAGTGCCCAATTCCTTCATACGTGTTTTAAATGCATTTCGCCCTGAGTGTTTACCTAACACCATTCGATTTGCAGACCAACCCACGTCTTCGGCTTTCATGATTTCATAGGTTTCACGGCTTTTCAAAACACCATCCTGATGAATACCCGATTCGTGCGCAAACGCATTGGCGCCAACAATTGCTTTGTTTGGTTGCACAGCAAATCCAGTAATACCAGAAACCAAACGTGATGTCGCAACGATGTGCCGGGTATTGATTCCGGTATCACAAGAGAAAACATCGCGACGAGTCTTGACCGCCATAACCACTTCTTCCAACGATGCGTTACCAGCACGTTCACCCAATCCATTAATCGTACATTCAACTTGTCGCGCGCCATTCATCACTGCCGATAAAGAATTAGCAACTGCCAATCCTAAATCGTTGTGGCAATGGACGGAGAATATGGCTTTGTCAGAATTGGGAATTCGCTCACGCAAAGTCCTGATCAAGTGGCCAAACTGCTCAGGCACATTGTAACCAACCGTATCGGGAATGTTTAAAGTGGTAGCACCCGCGTCAATAACCGCTTCCAAGATTCTGCATAAGAAATCGATATCAGAACGGCCCGCATCTTCCGGTGAAAATTCAACATTATCTGTGAATTGTCGTGCACGTTTTACTGCACGAACCGCCTGTTCCAGCACGGCATTCGGCTCCATGCGTAACTTCATTTGCATGTGAATTGGCGAGGTTGCAATAAAGGTATGTATTCTCGCGCTATTGGCATTTTTCAACGCTTCGCCAGCACGATCAATATCTGCATCAAGCGCACGTGATAAGCCACACACTGTACTGTCTTTTACCGCTTCAGCTACAGCTTGTACGGATTCAAAATCACCTGCACTGGCAATGGGAAAACCCGCTTCAATGACATCAACCTGCATTTTTTCCAAAGATTTAGCAATACGCACTTTTTCTTCTTTGGTCATGGATGCGCCCGGACTTTGCTCACCATCGCGCAAAGTTGTGTCAAAAATGATCAATTTATCTGTCATGATTACACCTGTAATTCATTGTATTTTATCAGTTTTCTGTGAATGTGCTTTTAGTCTTGTACCCTGCACACGAGGGGAGTGTGTAAATTTCGTATGCCCTAAGGCAGGAGGTGTAATAGGAGGAGGGAAAACGATGGACGATCAGGCGCAACAGTTGTGTCCAACTGTTGAAAACTTGAGAATGTTTTTGCCTTATATTGCATCGATCCAGAAATCAGATTAGTTAATATTGCATTCAATCATATCTATTTTATCTGTTTTTGCCAAGTTTTCTTAAACAAGTTTAATCAATATATGGCAAAAAACTGCTTTTACGGATTTTAGCCACTTTCATTTCGACGTTTACTGCGTGTCTGTTTAATGCCCCACACGGTAAGCACCAGCCCGGATAGCATATATATTAAAAATAAACCAAATAATACCTGTGGTGGATCCAGAGAAATGAACACCAGAATCATAACCATAATCAATATGGAGAAAAATGGTACGCGACCTTTTAAATCAATATCCTTAAAACTGTAATATCGAAAATTGCTCACCATTAAAACGCCAGCTGCAAACGTAATGATTAAAGCAAGTACATTTAAATCTGCGCCACTCGCACCATAATCAGCACCCACCCAAACCAAGCCAGCAACTGTGGCAGCGGCGGCAGGACTGGGTAATCCTTGAAAAAAGCGTTTATCTGCCACCTGAACCTGAGTATTGAACCGCGCTAATCGTAGCGCTGCACCAGCAGTATAAATAAATGCCACTAGCCACCCGAGCTTGCCAAAATCCGAAAGCGCCCAAAGGTAGATGACAATACCCGGCGCCAAACCAAAGGAAACCATGTCTGCCAGGCTGTCGTATTGAACACCAAACTCACTGGCAGTATTGGTTAATCGCGCAACTCGACCATCAAGCCCATCCATCACCATAGCAATAAATATCGCTGTTGCAGCTTGTTCGTAATTACCACCGATGGCTGAAATTACGGCGTAAAAGCCACTAAACAAACATCCGGTGGTAAACAAATTAGGTAAAAGATAAATTCCTTTGCTGGGCTTTTTCTTTACATCCGAAGCACTCATTCCTTACTCACTTTTATAGTCACTACTTTCTATTTAGCCTGTGTTTTCTGCAGTCAGTATTGCATCGCCAATCAGGCTGGCGCCATGTCTATGCACGATATGTGCAAGTATACTTTCCCCGGCCTTGATTTTCTGGCCTTCTGAAACATTGATTTGTGAATTTGCGGGAACATAAAGTTCAGCAGCTGTAAAAAATAAAATAAATCCGCATCGCTGGCCTTGCCCAATTCTTTCACCTGGCTGAACATAACAACTGGCCCGGTTTTTTGTTTTGGCACTTATAGCCCAGAGAATATTATCACCTTCATCGGTCTGCACCCAATTAAAATAATGAGAATCCGCATGCTGGTTTTCTCGCCATTGCTTTATCAACTTGCCTTCAATTGGACTACGTATTGAATAAACACCCAAACGACTCACCTGAATACCGATACGCAACGCTTCCCGGCCAGTAAATGTGTTTTGCTCTTTCGAAATGGAAATCACTTCACCGTCTACAGGGCTAACAACACCTAAAGGAGAAGGTGGGATAAAGCGTACCGGATCACGGTATAAAAAAAGAAGAATAAGTGTCACCAGTAAAAAGGCGACTGCGCTGAAAATATGAAATGTTAACAACAGAGCCAACACAATCAGCAACCCAAAAGCAACAAATACCCTGCCTTCTCTTGCAACTACTGAATGTCTGTTGGAAACGATCATAGGTTTTTAATCGTCATCTGTTATCAAGCGACATGAAGAACACCTCAAAACCAGGAAAATGATAAAAACAACAATTTGAAAAACTCATCACTGTTATTGTTAATTATATTCTTAGAGAGAAGCTATTCGTAATGGTTTAAATAAATCCTACCTGAAAAAAATGCGGCTTAAATAGCCGCATTTTTGATATTGCCGAATTTAGTTTTTGCTCTTGTCGACGATTTTGTTTGCGTTGATCCAGGGCATCATTTCTCGTAGACCTGCACCAACTTTTTCAATCGGATGCGCTGCATTGTTGCGACGCCATGCAGTCATTTCAGGATAGTTTGACTGACCTTCAAGAATAAAACGTTTTGCATATTCGCCGTTTTGAATATTTTTCAATGCCTGGCGCATAGCTTCACGACTTTCATCATTGATAACTTGTGGACCAGTTACATACTCACCATATTCCGCATTATTGGAAATGGAATAGTTCATGTTGGCAATACCACCTTCATACATCAAATCAACAATCAGCTTTAATTCATGCAAACATTCGAAGTAAGCCATTTCTGGCGCATAGCCTGCTTCAGTTAATGTTTCAAAACCCGCCTTAACCAGCTCAACTGCACCACCACAAAGTACGGCTTGCTCACCGAACAAATCTGTTTCAGTTTCATCTTTGAAAGTCGTTTCAATAATACCAGTACGACCACCACCAATTGCAGAAGCATATGACAATGCAATATTTTTTGCATTTCCAGATGCATCCTGAAATATAGCGATAAGATCTGGAATACCGCCGCCTTTAACAAATTCAGAACGTACGGTATGACCTGGTGCTTTAGGCGCTACCATGATCACATCCAGATCCGCACGAGGAACAACCTGGTTGTAATGAATTGCAAAACCGTGTGCGAAAGCCAACGTTGCACCTTGTTTGATGTTTGGCTCAATCTGGTCGCGATAAAGTTGAAATTGAAATTCATCTGGCGTCAGAATCATAATAATGTCAGAAGCTTGAACAGCTTCTTCAACCGAAGAGACTTTTAAACCAGATGCTTCTGCTTTTGCTGCAGATGAAGAGCCAGCACGCAGACCAACAACAACATCAACACCTGAGTCTTTCAGGTTATTCGCGTGTGCATGACCTTGTGAGCCATAACCAATGATAGCGACTTTTTTGCCCTTAATGATCGACAAATCAGCATCTTTATCATAATAAACTTGCATTGTTCACCTCAAAATAAAATATAAATTCAACAAATTTTAAAAACTTTGAGAACCTGCAATCAGGTTCTACAGAAATCAGAGTTCCAGGCTTCGCTCACCTCGACCAATACCAGAAGCACCCGATCGTACCACTTCAATAATTTGACGATCGCCCAATGCTTCAATAAATGCATCGATTTTGTCACCTGTACCGGTTAACTCAACCACGTAAGAAGTGGAGGTTACGTCAACGATATGTCCGCGAAAAATATCAGATAGCCGCTTTAATTCATCACGATCAACCGAACCTTCAGCTCGCAGTTTAACCAAAGCTAATTCTCGCTCAATATGCCCTGCTTGCGTTAAATCGATGAGCTTAACCACATCAATCAGCTTATTGAGTTGCTTAATGATCTGTTCGATGATTTCTTCGGAACCAACCGTAACCACAGTCATGCGTGAGAGTGAAGCATCTTCTGTAGGCGCAACCGTTAATGATTCAATATTGTAACCACGCGCAGAGAACAAACCTGCAACGCGCGACAAAGCGCCCGCCTCATTTTCCATGAGAATTGAAATAATATGACGATCCATTATGCCAACTCCCTATCCGTTGGCATACGCATTTCGTGTTGCGCTTTACCTGCCTCAATCATTGGATAGACGTTTTCGGTACGGTCAGTAATAAAGTCCATGAATACCAGACGATCTTTCAATGCCAGCGCTTCTTTTAAAGCACCTTCCACGTCACCCGGCTTTTCAATCAACATACCTACATGACCATAGGCTTCAGTGAGTTTTTGAAAATCCGGCAAGGCTTCCATATAACTCATGGAATAACGTTGTTCATACGTGAATTCCTGCCACTGACGAACCATACCCAAATAACGGTTATTCAGGTTGATAATTTTTATCGGTAAGCCGTATTGCTTACAAGTGGACAGCTCCTGAATACACATCTGGATACTACCTTCACCAGTAACACAAGCCACTGTGGCATCAGGATGCGCCAATTGCACGCCCATGGCAGCAGGCAAACCAAAACCCATGGTGCCTAAACCACCGGAGTTAATCCAGCGACGAGGCTCATCAAAACGATAATATTGCGCTGCCCACATTTGATGCTGACCCACATCAGACGTGACAAAAGTATCCTGGCCGCGAGTTAGTTTGCTCAAGGTTTCAATAACAAATTGCGGTTTGATCAAGTCAGACTTACGGTCGTATTCCAGACATTGCTTACCGCGCCATTGATCAATTTGATCCCACCATTTGGCAATCGCCGCTTCGCCAGGTCGAGACTTAGATTCTTGCAGCAGATTATTTAATTCCTGCAAAACCAGCTTAACATCGCCAACAATAGGTATATCAACTTTTACATTTTTAGAAATGGAAGCCGGATCAATGTCGATATGAACAATTTTGGCAGTCGGGCAAAAATCTGCGAGCTTGCCAGTCACACGATCATCAAAACGAGCACCGATTGCAATTAACACATCACATTCGTGCATAGCCATATTGGCTTCGTATGTACCATGCATGCCCAACATACCAACGCTAAGCTTATCGTTTTCAGGATACGCACCCAATCCCATCAATGTCTGAGTGATCGGGTAATTCAGAAAACGGGTAAATTCCCGCAATTCATCTTTAGCATTACCCAAAACCACACCACCACCACTATAAATCATGGGACGTTTCGCGCTCATAATTAAATCAACAGCGCGTTTCATTTGAATCAGATGACCTTTGGTTACCGGATTGTAGGAGCGCATTTCCACGGTTTTTGGATATATATAAGGTATCTTGATATTCGGATCGGTGACATCTTTGGGAATATCGACAACCACAGGGCCAGGCCGGCCAGTGGAGGCAATATGAAAAGCCTTCTTCAGCGTGTCTGCGAGATCCGTTATGTCTTTGACCAGAAAATTGTGTTTTACACAAGGACGGGTGATACCAACGGCATCAACTTCCTGAAATGCATCACTGCCGATTACCGGCGTGGAAACCTGGCCAGTGATGACCACCATGGGTATGGAATCAAGAAACGCGGTTGCAATACCAGTAATGGCATTGGTTGCACCAGGACCTGAAGTCACCAGGACCACACCAGGTTTGCCTGTTGAACGCGCATAACCATCAGCAGCGTGAGTTGCTGCCTGCTCATGTCTTACCAATATATGTTGCACATCTTCCTGACCGTATAACGCGTCGTAGATGTGCAGAACAGCTCCGCCAGGGTAACCAAATACATGGTCTACACCCTCATCTTTCAAGAACTGTATTATTATTTCAGCACCGCTTAGTTCCACACCAGTTACCCCAAAAATGATTAATTTTCTGTTTTTTAAAACTCGGAAAACCGAACATATTACTGTATTTCGATGTCTCAATCATCAATTTATTTTAATTTACAGAGAATTTTACAACTTAAAATTTGACTTATTTTTACATTACGAAAGATCACTAATTGTAGTAAAATAAACAAATTAGGGCTTTTTGACTGATTATTCGTCTGTTCCCCAGCTCATTGCTCCAATAGTGATGAGAATTACATGTCATTATTGAAAAATCAGCGAATAGATAAATTTGATTACCATACCAACTTATCCCTCAGCACTAATGATGTAATATCTGAAATTAAGAAGGCTATACCAAAACAAAAAAGCATTCATAGTTAAGAGTTTAGGAACGAATGACCGAGCAGCATGAAAATAACCAAACCTTGATAATTCAAGGCATGACTAAGGACGGTCGCAAATTTCGACCCAGTGATTGGGCTGAACGAATGAGCGGCATTCTCTCTACTTTTGGTGATGATCACCGAATCCACTATTCCCCTAAGTTACGACCCATTAGTGTGGACGGTGTTAAATGCATCGCGCTGGACGAGAACCTGAAACAAAGCAATCCTGCGGTTTTTAATCAAATTCTGGATTTTGCTGAGCGTAATAACCTAACAATCATGCGCATTTCAGAGTTACAGGAATAACATCGCCAGCCTAATCGAGCTACTAGCGCTTGCAGTGATAACAACCTGCTGACTCCTCCCCAATATAACTCGCGTGGTGTCATTAAAGTTTATCTACGCCATCAAGTAAAAAGCTTTTCTTTTAAACACATCCACTTAGCCTATGCTTTTGGCATTATGCGTGATATTTAACCGACAATATTGCTAAAAAATCCCGCAAAAACAGCGATAACCTTAAAAAGCTACTCGCATTTCAATTTAGGAAGAATATGCCACAGAATATCTCAATCATGCTCGTTGAGCCTGACACCCAGTCACAAACAAAAATTTGCCAAATTCTGACCAGCGAATTTGATGTTTCTGATCCAGATATTACACATACAAGCCAAGAAGCCATGAGCCTGATCGCGGGAAAAAAGCAATATGATTGCGTTATCATAAATTCCCACTTGAGAGATAGCTCGGGATTCTCTCTGGTATCGGATATCAAGAAAATTGAAAAATTTTCCAGCGTTTCCATTTTGATGATGTCAGAAAGCAAAGATAGAGATGATCTCCTAAATGCTGCAGCATGTGGTGCAAGCGATTTTATCGTTAAACCATTAAACACACGCTCGTTCACTGTAAAACTGAAAAAACTCATCGGCGGCAAACGCTTTCGCAAAGAAGAAAGAGTCACTACTTTTGAAGCATTTAACACAGATATTCACTTCGAAAATCACGGAATATACCGGTCTCGATTATTAGATATATCCTCTGGGGGCTGCTCAGTTAAATCAGAATTATTCAGTCGTGGTGGTTGCATATACGACAAGGCAAAATTACACATTGGCGAAGAAGGGCAGCAGATAATCATTGACGCAGAGCTAACCCGCGCTGAACGTGACCCCGAAAACAGTGATGAAGGCGCAAAGGAATTACTGGCTGCGTTTGAATTCCGTGATGCTTCACCTGAGATTCAAGAAATACTTCACAATTTCATTGATCAATTTCGTTTTAATCAGAAATAAGCACACCAAGCTAAAGATCTTCTGTGCAAATGCCGAAGCTTTCAGAGAATAATTAACTCGTTCATCGCTATGTTTAGAGGAATTTTATTGTGGGCGTCAAGACTGAAATAATGGAAGACAAGGTTAAAATAGCCATTACCAGCACCTTGGGTAACGATATACACAAAGAATTTCGCAGAGCCTACGAAGACAATTCTGCTTCATCTTATGTTGTTGATTTAGCTAATACCAGCAACATCGATAGTGCAGGATTAGGTATGTTGTTATTGATGCGAGATTACACCGGTGGTGAAGAATCCAACATCGAAATCATCAATTGCTCAGACCATATATTGGATATTTTTCACGTCACCTGTTTTTATAAGCTTTTCAAAATTCCTCAATACGTTCCACGGGACAACAACAAATAAAGTCGGCATTTAAAATAGCAATAATGCCAACTCCACTGGATTTGACCTGCGTCACAGTTCTCACCCGACATTCCCACTTCAGCTGTTTGCTTTTCGCTAAGTTTAGCAAATACAATTACTTATAAATATTTCACATGACCTTTCCGTCGGTTTAGTATTAAACTTTAGTCACCAAATTACGCTATATAAGGAAAGAACGAAATGCCTGTATTAACAATTACGACTAATGCTAAATCCGAGAATGAAATACAAACATCACTGCTGCAGGAAATTTCGAGCTCAGTTGCGCAGATGATTGGCAAACCTGAACGTTATGTCATGGTCAGCCTCACACACAATGACAATATGGTATTTGCCGGTAACAGCGAAGCATTAGCGTATTTGGAATTTAAAAGCATTGCTTTACCAGAAAACGAGACAACAAAATTTTCCCAGCATTTGTGTGAATTGATTGCAAACAAATTAGGGGTAAATCCAGACAGAATTTATATCGAATTTAGCAACGCGCAGCGGCATTTGTTTGGATGGAATAGCGCAACATTTTAAAGAGTGTAATGCATGATTAAGCCTGCAATATTTTTAACATTATACGCCTTGGTTGGCGTTACCGGCTGGAGCACCTATCAAGGTATTACAACTGATAAAAATCTTGATACAGGCTTAAATCAACTAACTCATCAATTCACAAAAACAAGCACCAATAAACCTGAAGACACAAACTTCTATCGTTGGAAAGACTATCAGGGAGACTGGCATTATGAAACGCTGGGCTTCCCTGCTGTTTCAGAAAACAAATATGAGAATGAGCTTAATTTCCTGCGCTCCTTACCCAAAGAAGCCTTACCGATAGAATTTGATATTTCTGAAGAAGATGAAAATTTGCTGGGTGACATACCTGGCCTTCGGGAAATTGCAGAACTCATTAACAATGCCAAACAACTCGAAACTTTGCTGCAAGCTCGCAAAGAAAACATGGACGCGATTAGTCAAAAACTTAAAGACGAATAAGGCAATCCAACTTTAATTTGTCACAGAAATTTTTCTCAGTGTCGCCAAGGGCGGTATTTTTAACACTTGACTACTACCCCATACACCAATTAATCCAACACCTAAACCGCCGCCCAACATACCGTAAAACCAGCTTTCTACATTCCAGTGGTAAGGCATTTTCAACACAAAATGTGATATCAGCATGGCAATAATAGTTGCCATAATTGCTGCAATCAAACCAGCAAATATGCCTAGACAAGCAAATTCTGCAATCAAGGTTTGGAGTATCTGTTTTTTACGACCACCAATCGTACGAATAATGGCGTTCTCTAGCATGCGTTCATCGTGCGTTGACTGAATGCCAGCAAATAAAACCATCACGCCGGACAGTATGGTAAAAATAAATACGTACTCCACTGCCAAGGTAACCCGGTTTATAATTTCACGCACATGCCCGATCACCGCAGCAATATCAATCACAGTGATATTGGAGAATGTTTTGACCATTTGATTTAAGAGCTCATAACGCTCTGGCGCGAGATAAAAAGGTGTCATATAGGTGGTAGGAAAATCATCCAGCAACCCTGGATTCGTTACCGCATAAAAGTTCGCGCGGAAAGAACCCCAATCCACTTCTCGAATACTGGCGATTTTTGCCTGAAAAAAACGATCAGCCACTTTAAACTTAACAACATCTCCCAGTTTTATATTCAGATTCTTGGCAACACTTTCTTCAATGGATATTAACTCCTGGCCTTTAGCACCATCATGCCACCATTCGCCTTCAAGAATTTTATTGTCTTCCGCCAAAGTAGCCGACCAGCTTAAATTGAATTCGCGGGAAATCATTTGTTTGGCGCTACGATTTTCATAATCATCTGCCGAAACCGCAACATCGTTTAGGGCAACCAGACGGCCACGAATCATGGGATAAATAGGTGGTACAGGCACATTGTTTTTATGGAAAAAATCCTCCATCGCTGGCACTTGCGAAGGGTGAATATTAATCACAAAACGATTAGGCGCATCTGCAGGAATTGAGGTTTGCCAATCATCCAATAAATCGCCACGAATTGACGTCAACAATAACAATGCCATTATACCGAGACCAAAAGCAACAATTTGCACCACGCTGGAGGCTGAGCGACGAGTTAAGTTGCGTAAACCAAATAACCAGGGATTACGAAACTTGTGATTGTATAAACGAATTATAAACAATAGCGAATAGGATAATAATGCTAACAACGCAATGGCGGCTAATACACCGAGCACCAAATATACACCTAACATAAAATCCCTGGCTTGAATCATCATCACAAATGCCAGCGCTGCTATGCCCAAGACTGAAGTAAGTACGCGCGGTGTATTCAAAGCACCCAAATCACGTTTCAATACACGTAATGCCGGTACTTTTTTCAAAGCAAAAACAGGTGGCAATGCAAAACCAGCCAGGGTAACCATGCCGGTTAATAAGCCGAAAACAAAAGGCAATAATCCCGGCGAGGGTAACGCCACACCAACAAACACACCGAGAAAATCAATCAGCAATTGATGCGAAAAAAATCCAATAAAGGTACCAAGCACACTGGCAATTAAACCCAACATCAGAATTTGCCAAACAAAAAGCTGTGAAACCATACTTTGCGTAGCACCGACACAGCGCATGATCGCACAATGATCAAGATGACGTTGTGAGAATCGACGAGCTGCCAGAGCAATGGCAACTCCAGCTAATATCAAACTGGTTAACGCAGCTAAACCTAAAAATTGTTCTGCGCGAGATAAGGCCACACGTATTTCAGGTCGCGCATCCTGAATACCTTGTAGCGTTATGCCAGCTTCCTTTTTCTCCGTCACGAGTTTCCGAAACTGAGCAAGCGCAGCAGTATCACCAGCAATCAACAAGGCATATCGTACTCGGCTGCCTGGCTGTATCAGCTTTGTTTTTTGAATATCATCATAATTGAGCAGGACTCTTGGTGCGATATTAAAAAGATTACCACCGCGACCCGGCTCTGTTGTTAGCAACGCGTCAATTTCGAAAGCAGCGTGACCCAGTTGAATGGTATCACCCGGATTAATTTCCAAACTGGTTACCAGACGCGGCTCTATCCAAACTTTGTTATTGGCAACCATATGCTGAACCGTTGTTTCTGGTGCAAACAAAGTCTGGCTTATACCCAGGTTACCTCGTAGCGGGTAATCTTCATCAACTGCTTTTAACCACACCAACTGGCTATTATCATTATGCATTACCATGGTAGGAAACGTGAGCTGCCGAACCGTTTTTAAGCCCAATTGTTCAGCTTGCTGAAAATAATATTCAGAGAATTTGTGATCACTATTTAACACCAGGTCAGCGCCAAGCAATTCGTTGGCTTGAGTTAATAACGCACGATGAATACGATCGGTAAAAAAGTTCACCGAACTAACAGCGGCAACTGCGATGACGACAGCGAAAAACAAAACATAAAGTTCGCCGGAACGCCATTCACGTTTTAATTGCTGCATAGCCAGTTTGAACAATCTCATTTAGTCAATCTCACTAAATTTGCCAGCATCAATATGAAAATTTCGCTGACATCGAGAAGCAAGCCCGGTGTCATGTGTCACTAAAATTAACGTGGTTTTTTCTTGTTCATTTAATGAAAACAATAAATCAATAATTTTTTCTCCGGTTTTTTTATCCAGATTACCGGTTGGCTCATCGGCCAGTAATAATTTGGGTTGCACGGCAAACGCGCGAGCAATGGCGATGCGTTGTTGCTCACCACCCGAAAGCTGTCGGGGATAATGGCTGCTGCGTTTCGATAATCCCACTCGATCCAGCACCTGATGAGCGGTATCTGCTGGATTTTTCATTTGCAACAACTCAAGCGGCAGCATAATGTTTTCCAGCGCTGTTAAACTGGGCAACAATTGAAACGACTGAAAAACAAAGCCGATCATTTTTCCCCGCAAAACGGCTCGTCCATCTTCATCCAATGAAAAAATATCTTGGTCATCAAGCATAACCTTGCCACTGCTGGGTACATCCAACCCGGCAAGAATACCTAATAATGTGGATTTGCCTGCGCCAGATGGCCCAATAATCGCCACAGATTCTGCTTTATAAATGTTAAAATTAATATCACTAAGTAAACTTAACTGGCCGTTTGGGCTACTAACGTTTTTATTTAACTCATTGACTACAAGCAAAGGATTTGTTTTCTTTTCAACCATGATTCGAATTATCTGCTTTCTTTATTGCTGTTTTTTAACACAAGTTGTTTTTGCTTCCACCAATATTCTGGTTATTGGAGACAGCATCAGCGCCGGTTACGGATTACAACAAAATCAATCCTGGGTATCACTGCTACAGCAGCGCATTGATAAAAAAGAGTACCCGTATATTGTGATAAATGCCAGCATCAGTGGAGACACCAGTGACAATGGTTTGTTACGCATTAAAACATCACTTGAACTTCACAAACCCTCAATTGTTGTTATCGAACTGGGCGGCAATGATGGTTTACGGGGATTAAGCCTGAAAAACATGAAAAAGAATCTGGCCGAGATAATTCACTTATGCCAGCAGAAAAAGAGTAAAGTTCTACTGGTGGGAATGAACCTGCCACCCAATTACGGGCCCGCTTACACCCAGCGTTTTTCTGAAATTTATGTTGAATTGGCGAAAGAGTTTAATATTCCATTAGTGCCTTTTTTACTAAAAGGCATTGAAAGCAATTTGAAATATTTTCAGAAAGATCAAATCCACCCCACCGCAGAAGCGCAAAAGTTTCTGCTAAATAACGTTTGGGAGGGTTTGCATCCTTTACTAAAATAACCCTAATTTCAGTAACTCTACTGCAAACCACGCCAGATCAAACGTCAAAAATTTAGCTCGCGTTCAAACCAAAAACTATTTTTATTAGTGAATTGCTTGAATTAACACCGATTAACTTCTATCTTTTTTTAGACCCATGTCTTGTATATTTAGTTTTTAGGGTCGAGTCCGATGGAAAAACGTTGCTTTGAACGAAACCCATTACAAGTCCATGTGCTCATGCATTATGGTCCGTTGGGATTAATTAATGGCGTCACCAAGAACATTTCAAATCACGGTATGTTTGTTGAAACCGGGCGTATTATTTTGAGTAATGATACAAGTATTGAATTGAGCTTTAGATACCCAGACCAGTTTGAAGGCAATATTTACACTCTTGATGCACATATTGTTCATGCCACAGTAAAAGGTGCGGGTTTGCAATTTATTGACTTTCAATTTGCACCCGCTGAGTTAGATTTCCACTAACATCACGTTGATAAAAACAATTCGAACGGCTGTTTTTTTGAATCATTTGCATTCCTATTAAAAAATTAAGAGAATACAAAAATATATTGAACTTTTTCAGTTAGCTGAAACGTGTTCTGTTTCTGGTATAACGCTGTATAAACAATATGGAAAAATACGTGCGAAAATTAACACTTTTCTGTTGTTTGTTTATCATTTCATCCGTAACACTTGCCGAAGAGGTTCGTTACGTAACAGATTCCCTGATAATTACCATGCGTACAGGTCAGGGCACCAGCCATAAAATCATCAAATCTTTGCGCTCGGGTAGCGAGCTGACATTGCTCGAAACTGACGAAGAGCAAGGCTACTCCCGTGTACAGACCCGCGAAGGATTAGAGGGCTGGGTATTAAGCCGCTACCTCATCAATGATCCCATCGCCAAAACAAAACTTAAACGCGCAGAATCAGAAATTAAAACCTTGAAAGCCAGGCTAGCAAGAATGGATCAGGATTTATCCAGCACCAAATCCAGTAGCGCCACCTGGAAAAAAGACAGCACAAAACTGGCTAAGGACAACGAAAAGTTAACGAAAGAGCTGGCAAATATTAAAGAAATCGCCGCAAATCAGATTGCGTTAAACGAAGAAAATCGTGAATTGAAGGAACAAGTACTCACTTTAAAACGCGATATGCAAACCATGCAGCAGGATAATCTTACCCTTCAAGACCGTTCCGCGAGAGACTGGTTTATGATTGGCGCAGGTGTCTTACTTATCGGTGTGGTGATGGGTTTGATTGTGCCAAACCTGCGATTAAAACGTCGACAAACCTGGAGTTCCTTATAGCAGGAAAACCAATATTTTATAGTTTAAGTCGACCAGAAAAGGCCCTGCTCAACGTGCCGCTATCCACATATTCCAGCTCACCACCCAAAGGCACACCATGAGCGATGCGATAAATGGCAATTTGATACTTTTTCGCCATACTGGAAATAAAATGGGCGGTTGCTTCACCTTCCACCGTGGGATTAGTTGCTAAAATCACTTCTGAAATATTTTCGTTGGCGAAACGTTGTTCCAGAAAGTCTAATCCAAGCTCGTCCGGCCCAATGCCGTCAAGAGGTGATAATCGCCCCATTAAAACAAAATACAATCCGTGATAATCGGCTGCTTGCTCAAGAGCAAGCATATCCGCCGGACTCTCCACAATGCACAAAGTGTGTGAATCACGCTTAGCGCTGGCGCAAATGGCGCAGACTTCTCGCTCACTGAAATTTCTACACTTGCTACAATGTCCGATTTTTTCCAATGCTTGGGCGATTTTTTCAGAAAGCTGCCGGGCACCCTGACGATCGCGCTCCAACAAGTGAAACGCCATACGTTGTGCTGATTTGACGCCAACGCCAGGCAAGCAGCGTAAGGCGTCCATCAATTCATCCAATAATCCGGCAGACATGATTTATTGCGGAATAAGTAATGACAGGTGATTAGAAAGGAAGCTTCATACCCGGTGGCAACTCCATACCGCCAGTGACTGAAGACATTTTTTCTTTGGTGGATTCTTCCAGCTTGCGAACCGCATCGTTTACCGCAGCTGCCATCAGGTCTTCCAACATTTCTTTATCTTCTTCCATCAAAGTTTGATCGATATTGACGCGTTTTAGATCGTGACGACCAGTCATCACCACGGTTACCATGCCACCGCCAGATGTTCCAGTCACTTCCATGCTAGCAATTTCTTCCTGCGCTTTTTGCATATTTTCCTGCATTTGTTGCGCTTGTTTCATTAAATTACCTAAACCACCTTTCATGCTTTTCTCCTCTTAGGTGTTTTTATCCACCAGTTTAACTGACCGTGGATCTAATGTTGCGTTAAATGTTTCTTTCATTGCAATAATATTTGGGTCCGATTCCATGGCCTTTACTGCATTACTCAGCGCATCCTGTTTTTGCTGAGCTTCGATAGCTGCTGGGGTTTGCGTGTCGGATTGGCCAGATTCGACTTTAATTTTAATTTCTTGCCCATAAAATCCGCTGAGCGCTTGTTGAATTCGCTCGATTACCACATTACTCGCCAGATTAGCGTTATTCGACTCGATTAACAAACGTACCACATTATCTTCTTTGGCGACTAGTACACTGTTAGCAATTACCTGTTTGGCAATTCCCACCAAGGGTAATTGATTAACAATACTCTGCCAGGTCATTTCGTTTTTATTCGCTGTTACAGGCGCAGCATTAGGCACAGGCTGCTCAACCGGCTTAACAGTATTTGCGGGCGCTGCCGGCGGCACAGATGGGCGTGTTGCCACTCGCGCCTTAACAGCGGGCTTTGTCATATTTTGTGCCGGTCGAGCTGCACTTTTATTCGCAGGTTTAGATGCATTCGTGACTGGCTCAGCACTACCATCCGGACGAAAAGCGTACATACGTAACAAAACCATTTCGAAACCCGCTCTTGGGTCAGGCGCTAGAGGTAAGTCTTTTTGTCCCAGCAAAGCAATTTGATAATAAAGTTGCACATCTTCAGGGCTGATTTTCTGTGCTAGATCGAGCAGGTGCGCGTCATCTTCTTCAAGCACATTGGGTGTAATTTGAGCCAGTGCAAGCAAGTGCAATACAGAAACCAGTTCAGCTAATACTGAAGAAAAAACCGAGCCACTGCTTGCAAGTTGCTGCACTTTATCAAGCAAAGCTGGTGCATCATTATCAATTAACGCCTGAATAATGCCAGTCACTTCTCGATTATCGATGGTACCCAGCATTTCTCGCACGGTAACATCCTGCACCACACCATTGCCGTGTGCGATAGCCTGATCCAGCAGACTCAAAGCGTCACGCATACTACCGGTTGCAGAACGAGCAATCAAACGTAATGCTGTGCTTTCATTTTCGATATTTTCCTGCTGCAGAACAAATTGCATATGATCCACAATCAGATCCTGTGGAATGGCTTTGAGATTGAATTTAAGACAACGGGATAATATCGTTACCGGCAATTTTTGTGGATCAGTGGTTGCCAATATGAATTTTACGTGAGGCGGCGGCTCTTCCAGGGTTTTTAACAGGGCGTTAAAACTGTGTGTGGTCAGCATGTGCACTTCGTCAATCAAATAAACCTTGTAACGGCCCCGAGTGGGTGCATATTGCACGTTTTCCAACAATTCACGCGTTTCATCGACTTTGGTGCGAGATGCTGCATCCACTTCCAGCAGATCCACAAATCGACCTTCATCAATTTCCCGGCAACTATTGCATTGACCACAGGGTGTAGCACTCACTCCATTATCACAATTCAGCGATTTGGCGAATATTCGCCCCAGGGTGGTCTTACCCACTCCACGCGTGCCACTGAACAAATACGCATGATGTATACGATTATTATTCAGTGCATTGATTAGCGCCTGCAGCACATGTTTTTGACCAACCACTTCTTCAAAATTTTTGGGCCGCCATTTACGCGCTAATACTTGATATGACAAAAAAGCCTCCTTAAATTCGAGGGTATTTTCCAGTGTGTGGAATCGATGGGTTAACGGTAAAACAACAGGAGGCGTATTATATCGGTTTGAAACAAAGAATTCAGCTGATGAAGATAAAAGCGGGGAGTAGAAAAGTTAAATTTAGGTGGCAACCTGCACCAGCCACACCCCGGCGCCCGAGTTCACTGCTACAGCTGCTCCCTTCCGGGCCTGACTGGGTTCACAATTAGTCGTCGCGAGGGGACCAGCACAGGTCACCATTGAGGGCACGAATTATGCTCGATATGATGCCGCTATTCAAGTCTGCTGAACAAATTTATAAATTGGATGATTTACATACAACGTGGATTAGAAAAGTGAGATGGAATGGCCCGCTCGTTTAGCCCAATCCCGGGCTTTTTATGCCGGCGAGTTGGAAAGCGTGCAAGCGGTGCAGCCTAAGCCGTATCAAATGAATCGGGCAGACCATTCCAGTAAATCGGACGCAGATTAACTAATAGTCATTAACTTTGCGATCACATTCATAAGAATGTATAAAGCGACGCAAACAGCTATGACACCAGCCACAACGGAAAAAACTTTTAAAAACTTGTCATCACGTTCAAATTCTTCTTTTGATGCATCCATCATATTCTCCTTGTAAAAGAATTTTCGGAAATCGCATAAAAACTGATTGAACAACTAAGTTAAACCTTAGTGCAATTCTTCTACACTGCAATGAAAAGATTTTTATACCTGAGCAAAACGCCATGAAATAAATTTATACAATATTTCATCTTGAATTTATGAAAAACAAACACTGAATGGAAAACAACAAACTACGAAGAAGAGATAATAAATGAATTGAAGTTTACTTAATTTGTCAGATTTTCCAGATTTTTTAAATTCAATAATGCTTGCTCACGATTTTCCCCGCAAACATCTTCGCAAGCTTTAAACATTGCGCAAACCGCTGGCCGTTCGACTTCGGAAAATATCTTGCACGCATAATTTTCATCAAGCTGAATACACACTGCATTTGCAGCCTTACCATAAGGCATACCCGGAATTACGGTACTGATGCTGGGCGCAATACAACAAGCACCACATTGTGGACGACATTGCATTAGCGTTATTTCATTTGTGGAATTTGTTGGAAATATTGTGACAAAAACTCGTCAAACTCAATTTTATCGGCTGCTTCCAGTTCCATTTGTTTGTGAACAGATGTTTTTGAAAGCGCTGCGAAAAATTTTTGTTGCTCGTCACTGAGTTTTTTATCTTTAAAATACGCGTAGTGCTCTTGAGATTTGCGTAAGGAATAATGAAAAAAACCTTCTTTTTGATTTCGCATTTCAGCTATCACTTTGGCTGAAGGTGTTGCTTCCGGATCAAGCACAGATTCTTTTAGTTTGGCCAATACCTTACTGTATTTATCACACTCATGGGATTCATCCAGAATCTGACAAACCGCCTGCATTTGATCAAAAATCTCCAACGCCCATTGTTTCATGCTCACTGCATTTTCATCACGCATGATTTGCAAATCTGGCTCTCGGCCTTTGTGCGCAACCGTAACGATATTACGACTCACCTGATTGCGTTCTTTTTCAGTGAATACCGGACTATCTTGCAGCAAACAAAACAAAATCAACGCTTCGAGAAAATAAACAGAATCTTCACTCACGCCCGTTGGTTCATCACTGTTGATATCCAGAGAACGAAGCTCAATATATTCCACGCCTCTTTGTTGCAAAGCATTCACTGGCATTTCCAAAGAACGTATCAATTGTTTGGGGCGTACAGAGCTGTAGTATTCGTTTTCAATTTGTAACAAGTTGGCACTTAATTGTTGAAATTCACCATCTTGTTTTACGCCAATATCCGAAAACGGGGTGTGCGTTGTAGAAATGGCATGTCGCAAACTCTCGATGTATTTTTCCAGAGAATCATAGATTACTCGAATACCACTCTCATCTTCTTTGGCATTTTGATAACCAATATCCCCTAATCGTAAAGATGTTGCGTAAGGATAAAAGTATGTCGTATCGTCAAATTCGTGCATATCGGTTTCTGCACCAGCAAGAAATGATTTGCAAACCGTCGGTGAACTGCCAAACAGGTAAGGCACCAACCAGCCATAACGTTGAAAATTACGAATCAACTCGAAATACGTTTGAGAAACAAAAGCATTCTGAGACTTATTGTTTTTCTCCAGATCCTGGTAATAATGCCAGAAAGATGATGAAAAAGAATAGTTATAATGCACGCCGGCGATAACTTGCATTACTCGCCCGTATCGATGACCCAAACCACGGCGATAAACTGTTTTCATTTTACCCAGATTTGAACTGCCATATTCGGCAATGGGAATGCTGGTTTCACCTGCCAGCACACAAGGCATACTGGATGCCCATAAAATTTCATCCTTGAGAATTGAATACACATAACTCTGACAATCTTCTAGAAACTGCATGAGTTTTTGTTTATCCGTATACGGCGGTGTAACGAATTCCAGCAGCGCTTCCGAATAATCCGTTGTGATGTGCGGATGCGTTAATGCTGAGCCCAAAGCAGGTGGATGTGTTAATTGGGAAATACCCCCCGAAGGTGCAACTCTCAGACTTTCTTTTTCAAGTCCAATTTTATTTTGTGAGAATAAAGCAGTAGGTGCAGACTGAAAAAACTGTGAAATTCGCTTTTCAAAAATTTGATACAAGGTGCATAACCTTTTACAGACAACAATAAGACTGCGGATTTTGCATGATTTTCAAAAATAATTCATGTTTTTCTGATAAAAAATCGCTTAAATAACAGCCAGAGGAAAACTCGTTTTTGCTCAATTGGTTGAGCATTCTCAGCTGAGCTTTGGTGAAATGCAGTGCAATCCAGGCAATAAAACCTCAGTGCAAACTCAGTTTCAGTTTGGTTTGAACGTATAAAATGCAATTGAGCAGTCTTCTTATTGCACTGCCAAATACTAAGCAAAAAACCTATAAAATTAGTAGGGTATAAAACATTACCGTGGGGGCGGTCAGGTCATAACAAGCAATCATGATATGACCGAGGGTGTGGAGTGTTTATTAGCTTAATAAGCCATTATTTCTGAAAACATTCAACATGCTTTAGTAGCAAACTTTGCCCGCTGTTTTCCATTCCCCCAAATACACATTCACTGCATGGAACACGGGGTACAACAGTGACTATGAAAAAAAATACTTGCCTGACTGAACATTTGCACACTGCGATTAAAGCACTTACTTTAGTTAGCAGTACTTTATTCTTAATCGCCTGCGATCAGAATAATTTACAAAGTCTCAACAATCTACCCGAAAAACCTGTTCAACACATTAGTTACCTAAAGCCAAATCAAGAAGCTGAAGGTGTATTGGTTAAATTTCTTTCCAACACCGGCAGCAATAGCCGAGCGAGATCGCTGCAAGCTGCAGGTTTAGTGGAAAATAGTCGTTTTCGCCTGGTTCCCGGTTTAACACTGGCGAATGTGGAGAGTGGCTTGAGCATCAATCAGGCATTGGATAATTTAAGCACTGATTCTTCCATCGCTTATGCAGAACCGAATTACATCATCTCACTCGATGCCATACCCAACGATCCCAATTTCGCCATGCAGTATGGCTTGAATAATAGTAATGATGCGGATATTGATGCACCAGAAGCCTGGGATGTCACAACCGGTGACAGCAATATAATCATAGCGGTGATTGACTCTGGTGTTGACTACACACATCCGGATTTACGCAGCCAGATGTGGCGAAATCCGGGGGAAGTTGCCGGTAATGGACGTGATGATGATGGCAATGGATTTGTCGACGATATTTATGGCTGGGATTTCAATACCAATGACAGCGACCCCATGGATGAACACAATCATGGCACCCATGTATCCGGTATCATCGGCGCGCAAACGAATAACAGTGCAGGTGTGGCGGGTGTCAATTGGAACGTGCAAATCATGGCATTGAAATTTATGAACTCGCAGGGCCAGGGCACTACCTCTGCAGCCATTCGTGCGCTGGATTATGCCGTGGCCAACGGCGCAAGAATTTCAAATAACAGTTGGGGGGGTGGCGCATTCAGTCAGGCGTTGTTTGATGCCATTCAATCAGCCAACCGACAGAACCATCTGTTCACTGCAGCGGCGGGTAATGGTGATTCTGCTGGCGTGGGCATCAACAATGATAATACTCCGCACTACCCCAGCTCATATAATCTCCCCAATATTATTTCGGTTGCAGCAACCAATCAGACGGATCAATTAACGGGCTTTTCCAATTTTGGTGTACGCTCGGTTGATTTGGCCGCACCCGGCTCACAAATCATGAGTACAATACGGAACGGGGCTTACCGTTCTTTCAGCGGTACCTCCATGGCATCCCCCTATGTTGCAGGCGTAGCCGGATTGGTTCTGGCGCAAAATCCCAACCTCAGTATCGCGGAGTTAAAAGCAGCGATTCTGGATAATGTCGATCCCGTTTCAGCCTTGGCGTCACGCGTTTTGACCGGCGGCAGGCTCAACGCATTTAATGCAGTAACATCCGTTTCCAGTTCAGCACCCACTACACCGGTGACTCCCGTTACCATCACGCAAAGCAGCAGCACCTTGAGCGTGACTGACAGCATACAATTGTCAGCAACAGGAGGGAATGGTGTTTATACGTGGTCATCCAGCCAACCAACAATTGCCAGCATAAATCGATCGACTGGGGTATTGCTCGCCAGAGCAGCCGGTTCAGCGCAAATCACCGTCAGTGACGGAAATGGCTTACTCAGCCCAGCAGTTAATATCAGCGTTGTGGCACAACAAGCAGCTAACCTGACGCTTTCACCTTCAAACCTGACACAAATGGCACTGGCAGCTAATCAGCAAGTAACTGTCACTGGTGGGCAAGCTCCTTATATTTGGAGCAGCAATAACCCTGCTGTAGCCAGCATTTCCAGTAATGCGGTCAATACTCAAACGGCAAATATATCAGCTAACACCAGCGGCAGCTTCCGTGTTTCGGTAATGGATACCAACGGAGTAAGCGCCAACTCGCCTATTATCAATGTAAATGCACCTGCACTCACTTTAAGCGCGGCAAAAAATACCTTACAACCTGCAGAAACTTTACAACTTGCTGTTAGTGGTGGCACCTCCCCCTACAGCTGGTCCAGCAGTAATCGCCAGGTACTAAACGTAGATAGCGGTGGCCAGATTTCAGCAATTGCCCCCGGAATCGCCACAATTAAGGTGTTAGATATTGCAAATGCACAAAAATCACTAAATATCCAAGTGATTAACAATAACACCACAGGCTCCTTAACCGTTTCCCCGAATAACAACATTGTGAGCATTGGTTCCAGAGTACGACTTAGAGCCACTGGTGGTAGTGTTGATATCACCTGGAGCACTTCAAACCCCGGTGTCGCATCAATTGATAGCCGTGGCATTGTGCTGGCAAACAAAGAAGGGACTGTGAATATTGTCGCAATTGATTCCCAGGGTAACGAAGGCACAGCGACCTTAGAAGTACGCGCTTTGGCGGTTACTGCCTCAAATTTCACCATCGGTGCCGGTGATACATTACAGTTTGCTGTGAACGGTGGAACCGCACCTTATCAATGGTCAGTTAGTAACTCCTCACTCGCAAATATCTCAGCCAATGGCCTGCTAACCAGTTCTACCGGCACTGTTGGCGGGTTGTTGGTGACAGCAACAGATGCGGATAATATTTCCAAAAGCGTCATCATCACCATTAACAACTCAACACTGACACGAGAGCCCAGAGCACAATAAGAAAATCCAGTTCATTAAAAAATGCTCAAATGTAGATTTTTGAGCATTCTTCTCTCCAATCTGCAGAAATTGGGGTTTTTAGACCCAGATCACACTGGCCTTTTTCCGGCGGCCGATACCCTGAATTAGTAATACCAGATTTCGGTATGAAATTGTTTTCTGTAAATCACTGGTGCATGTTATGAGTAATTCAAACACAGTTATGAAAGAAAAAAACAGCTCGACAGATTTGGCTCTTCTCAATCATCAAGACCATTTATCTGCCATGGTTAAGCTGTCTGCGTTAATGAATTCATCTCTGGAAATCGGAGTGGTTCGTGAAAGAGCTGTTAAAGCCGCTCGAGCGATTGTGAGCTGCCAGGCTTGTAGTTTATTGCTCATTAATAATCAAACAGGTGGTTTGTATTTTGACGTTGCCACAGGTAATGGCAGCACAGAAATTAAAAACATCGAACTGGAAAAAGGCCAGGGCATTGCAGGTTGGGTTGCAGAAAACAAAACCGCCATTATTATTCGCGATACACAAAATGATCCACGCTTCTACAAAAATGCCGACAAAAAAACCGGATTCCTCACAGAAAACATGGTTTGCGTACCTGTTGTAAACAAAAATAAAACCATTGGCGTACTGCAGGCAATTAATAAAAAGTCAGAAACATTTACCCGCGACGACGCACGTATTTTAGCCGCATTGGCCAACCAAATTGCCATCGCATTGGAAAACGCACGACTCTACGAAGAACTCAAAGACTCGTTATATTCTGTGGTCAATGTGTTAGCAAACACCATCGAAAAACGCGATCCCTATTCCACTGGGCATTCCAAACGTGTTGCCAAATTTGCCTTAGCTATCGGCAAACAATTAGGCATGGCTCGTGAAGAATTAATTAATATCAAGCTGGCAGCAATCCTCCACGATGTGGGCATGATCGCGGTATCCGATGGCATTCTTCGTAAGAAAAGTCGTTTATTGGAAGATGAAAAAGAAGAAGTCATGAAACACGTAACCATCGGTGCAGAATTGCTAAGCGATATCAAACCACTGAGAAATATTGTGCCAGCGGTAAAATATCATCACGAGAATTATGATGGCAGCGGTTACTTCGGACTGGAAGGTGAAAACATCCCCTTGATTGCAAGAATTATTGCCGTAGCGGATTCATTTGATTCAATGACCAACGAGCGCCCTTATCACCGTTGCAAAGGCTACGACGCAGCACGTCGTTACATACACGATCAGGCAGGTAAGAAATATGATCCAGAAATTGTAAATGCTTTTTTCAAAAGCAAAGCATTTCGTCATGTGCAACGACATTTCAATCAATGAAACAATTAAAAGACCTCTGGAGAAGAGAAGCTGTTAAGCAGGCACAAGAATTTCGAGAGGTTTGGGTTTTTCTATGCAATAGCCTTGAGCATAGTCTATACCCAATTTTTTGAGCTTTTCCATCACTTCACGGGTTTCCACAAATTCTGCGATCGTTTTTAAACCCGCCACATGACCAATCGTATTGACCGACTCGACAATTGAACAGTCAATTTCGTCACTTAACATGTTTTTAACAAAACCGCCGTCCACTTTAAGGTAGTCCACCGGAATAGCTTTCAAATAAGAAAAGGAACAAAAGCCACTACCAAAATCATCCAGTGCGAAACGAATTCCCGCTTTGCGACATTGCTCAATAAATCGTGAAGTCACATCCAGGTTAGCAATTGCCACTGTCTCCGTCACTTCAAAACAAACCATATGTGCAGGTAGTTTGAAATAAGCCAGTTGCTCACGCACATAATCCAACAAACCATCATCAACCAATGAAGCTCCCGACAAATTAATAAAATACGGGCCAACTTGTGTGCCGTTACTTTGAGTATTTAGCCGGGATAAATAATCAAACGCGTTCTTTATTACCCACCGGTCAATTGAAGGCATTAAGTCATACCGTTCTGCTGCCGGCAAAAACACTTCCGGCAAAATAACTTCACCATTACCGTTATTCAACCGAATCAGAAATTCGTGGTGCTGGCTGCTATTTCTCGCTACGTCTGACAACGATATGATAGCTTGCTGAAACAAGTTAAACTGATTTTCTTCCAATGCAGTTTTTAAACGATTAACCCAACGCATTTCACCACGGCGCTGGTTCATTTCTGCATCTCCATCCAGATAGAGACGAATTCGGTTTCGGCCCTGATCTTTCGCAGAGTAGCAAGCCATATCTGCTGCACTCATAATGGATTCAACACTGTCGCTCTGTGCAGTAATACAAACCATACCGATGCTCACACCAATGGCGAAATTTCTTCCTTGCCAGCTAAAACTGAATGCCTTGACACCATCCAGTATTTTTTCAGCAATTTTACGTGCGCGACCTGGTGGGCAGTTTTCCAATAACACGCCGAACTCATCGCCTCCAAGCCGAGCCAGTGTGTCGCCTTCTCTAACAAGTAATTTTAATTTTGCTGATAATTGCTTGAGTAATTCATCACCAGCAATATGGCCACAGGTATCATTAATAATCTTAAATTGATCAAGATCCATGTATAACATGGTATGTTGCAGGTTGTTGTGTTTGGCATTTTGTAAGGCTTGGCGTAAACGAATATCGAATTCATTTCGATTGTTAAGACTCGTTAACGCATCATGATAAGCCATATAACGAATGGCTGCTTCGGCTTCTCGTCGGGCTTTTCGGCCTTCCGCATCGCGTAATTCACGTTCAATAGCAGGAATTAAGCGGGTGAGATTATCTTTCATAATATAATCGTGTGCGCCTTCTTTCATTGCGCGCACAGCAATATCTTCACCGATACTGCCGGAAACAATCACCACGGGAATATCAAGAGATGATTTTTTGATTAACTTTAATGCCTGGGTGGAATCAAACAATGGCATATTGTGGTCAGTAATGCAGATATCCCAGCGCTGCTCCAGAAGCGCATCTTGCATGGCTTTTTCGGAATCCACGCGTAAACAATCCGCATCAAATCCGCCTTTGCGAATCTCTCTAATCAGCAAAAAGGCGTCGTCAGGTGAATCCTCAACCAATAAGACGCGCAATGGTTTGAGATTTGTCATAGTCTAAGTTTGACTTTGCCCAGGCGGTGTAACATTTAAGGATAACCAGTATGTTCCCAACTGTCGCATAGCTGTTAAAAATTGATCAAAATCCACTGGTTTACAAATAAAACTGTTTGCGCCCAGACGATAGCTATTGGCAATATCATTTTCTTCATTTGAAGAAGTTAACATCACCACAGGAATCACTTTAGTTTTTTCATTTGCCCTGATCGCTTTCAATACATCAATCCCGTCCAGTTTTGGCAACTTTAAATCCAGCAAAATTACATCCGGTAGTTCGTCAGGATCCTTGTCGGCAAATTTACCTTCAGTAAACAAATAATCAATCGCTTCACGGCCATCACGTACAACAGCAACCTGACAGTTTATTTCGTTTTTTTTCAGTGCTCGAATTGCTAATAATTCGTCATCAGGATTGTCTTCTACCAGTAAAATTAGCTTTTTATCCAACAGCCAGCCCCCTCCATGATTATTTCCGTCTTACCGTATGGATACTTTATCTAACAAAGCATAATTATAATAATAGCTGCAAAATTAAACTCAAAAAACATTTTTCGGGTATTTTACTCAACTTCACTAATAAAACTGCTAATACTCTTAAAAAACTGCATTATTTAACCCATGCATCTCTTTGATATTTATATAGCTGAAAACACAAATGCTTTCCAGTAAAGTCAGAAGTAATCGCATGTTTTTTCTAGCAGCACAAAAACGATTACATTGCATAAGCAATCACTTAAGCACAAAAACGTAGAAGAAGTGTTTTTATGCTTAAGCATTATTCATGCTCGAAAAAAAATTGGAGGATAATATTAGGTTGGAAACAAAAAAAGCCCATTTAAAATGAGCTTTTTAAAGATACGTTGGAAATATTACTTATGGAGTAATAATAAACTCGCCGGTCATTGCATCATGAAAATCACATACGTAATTTGCTAATTCTGCCGCTAGCTCAGCAGTTAAAGTAAATGTCATAACACCGTTAACATCTGACCAACCGACTTGAAGATCATTCTCAAAACTGCCTCGACTAAATTGGGATTGTGAAAGCAGGATAGCGTTATTCGCGTCTCTGAAAATTAGTGGATGCGAGAAATGGGAGGGATTTGTAATTTGGTAGATTTTACCCACGACAAGCTCAACATCATTGGAATTCAGCGCTGTTTTTTCACCATTTTGGCGATTAATTGCAGTCCATAAATAGGCTGTATTAGTATCATTCGCTTGTATTTCAAATTTTTCACAGTTATTGCACTGCCCACTATTGTCTTCGCCAATTAGTGTAAGTTGCGCAACAACCGGACTACCATCAACTGTTATCAAATTGTCTTCTTGCTGATTAAAATTATCACCTTCGACATCATTCGCATTGTCGTAAAGCGCGATCATTAACACTTCACCAGCATTCAGCTGGCTAGCACCAACGCCGATTATCTCGTTAGCGGAATGCAAAGGGTATTTACCATTTGATTCTGCGATTTTTTGATGACCAACAGACTCACCCAAATTATTTGCCGAATTTTCATCATAACGATGCGCAACAAGCCACGCACTTTGATCACTAACAACCTTACTTACAGTAATGCTGTTTTCGAAAATCTCTTGGTCACGTACTGATATATACGGTGTAGTGGAAAAACTGGCAGTAAAACTAATGGCTGTAACCGCTGATTGCGATATAACCGAATCGAGAGTATCTGGTTCATAAATACCAATCAATCCTGAATCCTTACGCAATTCGGCGTAAAAGGTTTCATGGTTGTTAACATCCCGATCAAGGCTAATCGTAATGTTTTCATATTCGTCGGCTGATAACGATTTTTTCCCTAAAATAACATCACTTTTACTACCCAGCTGGTCTGCTTCATATATGACTACCCAAACGGATTGTTGAAGTGATGCGCTACTAATCGTTATCGTGTCCAGGTTAACAAGCGTTTGATCATTTACGGTAATGAAGTTTTCTGCGTCACCGGTTACCCCACCACCGCAAGCGATCAGCAGTTTGACCGCAGAAACGATCACAATAATTTTGAGAAATCTTTGCCAAACAAAACAAATTCTGTCAAACATGAAAAATCCAGCCTTCAATTAATCAGCCCCCTACTATAGCGCCACAACCTTGACTCATCCTTAGGCAAATAGAGGTGAAAAAATACTTATTGTAATTCAACACCTTACCCGCCAGGCAAAGGTAAAGTAGGATTATTCCAAGCTGTGGTTGAATGGCAATCCTGACATCTGTCTACCACCCCAACCAGCCTATGGTCGCTGGGCGGTGGATGGCAGGTTTCGCAAGTACCCGTTACCTCATTATGATCAACAGTAAACGCCACCCAGGAAGTTGTTCGATGGCATGCACCACAAATATCAGAACTCGCGATATGCGTTGTACTTTTACCCGTCACAACAGTCCCGTTATGGCATGCAATACAATCGCCAACAACCTCAGCATGATCCACCCGTATGGCTGGAATCCAGGTATTTGTTGCGTGACAAGCATCGCATCGATTACTGGATGAAATGTGTGTGGTGACGTTTTTACCGGTTGCAATTCCGCCATCATGGCAAACTACGCAATCTCCAATCACTTGTTGATGATCCACTAAAATAACTGGCGCCCAAATGGTGGTGGCATGACAGGCATTGCAAACATCGCTAGTAGATATATGCCCAACATTTTTACCAGTAGCTGTTACGCCGTTATGGCAACTGCTGCAATCGCCAACAACTTCACGGTGATCAACCAGAATTGCAACCCATGAATTAGTTGAATGACAAGCCGCACACTGATTACTGGTAGTGATATGTGCATTGCCTTTTCCAATAGCGACATTACCATCATGACAAAAAATACAATCCGATGTTGTCAGCTCAAGATGATCAACCGTTAATGCCGGCACCCAAGTGCTTGTAAAATGACAAGCATCACATTGATCAGTTGTGGGAATATGTGTGATACCTTTGCCAGTCGCTGTCACGCCTTCGTGACAAGTAACGCAAAGCCCCTGAACTTCATTGTGATCAATGGCAACCGCTGGTGTCCAGGCGGTTGTACTATGACACGAATCACATTGATCAGAGCTTTGCACATGATTGACGCCTTTTCCTGTCGCTCGACTACCATTGTGGCAAGAGACACAAGTACCGACAACCTGACTGTGGTCCATACTGACTGCAGGCACCCACACATTAACGGAATGACAAGCCTGACACTCATCAGATGTATTAAAGTGCAATAAACCTTTACCGCTTTCCTGCACACCATCATGACAGACAACACAAGTTCCTAAAATAAATTGATGATCAACCGAAATCACAGGCACCCAAACATCAATTCGATGACATGCATCACATTCATTAGTTGTTTGAATGTGATTTGCTCCTTTACCGGTAGCTATTGTCCCGTCATGACAATTTGCGCAACCACCTAACACTTCATTGTGATCAACCGCCGTCGCAGGCATCCATACAATTGTAGAATGACAAGCCTCGCAATTCTCACTGGATTCAATATGGTTTACAGATTTACCAGTCGCGATACTTCCATCATGACAATCAAAACATAAGCCTAATATTTCATTGTGATCGACAACAACAGCAGGTACCCAAACGTTTGTGGTATGACAGGCAATACAATTATCTGATGTACTGATATGAGTACTCGACTTGCCCGATGCAACAACATTATTATGGCAAGAAGAACATTCACCCGTAACCTCAGTATGATCTACGGTTATCGCAGGAGCCCAAGCAGTTGTACTATGGCAAGTATCACAAACATTTGAACTTTCGATATGTGTTTCATTTTTTCCTTCATGATCCACGCCGTTATGACAAGTATCACACGCACCCAATACGTCATTATGATCGACCGTAATTACCGGTATCCATCGGGTTGTACTATGGCATGCTTCACAGATATCGCTAGTATTAATATGAGTTGGATTCTTACCCACTTCCTTAATATTATTATGACAATCAGCACAGTCACCCAGTGTTTCGTTGTGATCGACACGAATGGGCGTCCAGGTAAGTGTATTATGGCAGGCTTCACAAATCTCAGTTGTTATAATATGCTGAGCAGATTTGTAGGGCACATTAAGGCTGCCGTTATGACAGTTCACACAATTATCCACGATACCAGGATGTGTAAACACAGCTGTTGCCACCCAGGTTGATGAAGTGGCATGACATTCATCACATTCCAGAGCGGTCGGAATATGTGTTAAAGATTTACCAGCGGCCAATGATCCGTTATGGCAAGCACTGCAAACACCAAGCACCTGTGTATGATCTACGCCATTGACAGCCACTTCCCAAGTTGAACCTGTTGCATGACAGGTTTCGCAGAGATTACTGGAAGCAATATGTTCAATCGGTTTGCCAGTTGCATTTTGGCCATTATGACAAAGCACGCAAACAGAAGTATCGACAGAAGAGTGGTCAAACAATGTTTGATGCCAGCCTAAACTGGATGAGTGGCAGACATCGCATTCTTCATTCGTCACTAAATGTGTATCTGATTTACCAACTGCAATATTATTATTATGACAAGCACTGCAATTACCTATAACCTGACTGTGATCAACTTGTGAATCAGGAATTATCCATTGCACCTCAGCATTCGAGAGATGGCAAAACTCACAGGCTGGTGTAGAGCTGATATGTGCAGAAGGTTTGGCATGACATGAAATACAATCTCCGAATACTTCTGCATGATCCGGCCGGGACTTTCCTCTTACATTAAAACTGCTATGTGTCGGCGAATGGCAAGCATCGCAAAAATCAGACGATGCAATATGTGTAGCAGATTTACCCACAGCACTCCGATTGTTATGACACAAATAACAGGTGGTACTATAGGTACTATGAATCGCGTCAAATCCTGTCGCACTATGCCAACTTAATCCCACTTCTTGGTGGCAGTCTTCACATTCAAGTTCGGTAACGATGTGGCTTTCGGGTTTACCACCCGCCAACACACCATTGTGACAACTGTTGCAAGAACCCAATGTAAAGTTATGATTAACTGCATTGCTTTCTATATGCCAATTTTCAAACTGTTTATGACAAGCTTCACAAATATCAGCGGCAGGAATATGATTTGCGGGCTTACCCGTTGCAGCACTGACATCATCATGACACAAGGTACAACCGGTCGTGATATTTTGATGTGCAAACGTTGTGGGCAACCAACCGAGATCCACGAAATGGCATGCATCACAATTTTCATTGGTGGGAATATGATTAGCCGGCTTACCATCAAGATATGTACTATTATGGCAACCTAAACAATTATGGCTAACTTGAGAATGGTCCATTTTTGCAGACACATCAAAACCTGATGTGTTATGGCATTTATCACAACTAATGGTAACCGGAATATGATTAGTAGGTGTGCCATTTGCAATCGTGCCACGGTGACATGAATCACAATCTCTCGGGGTACCACGAAAAACCTGATTAATATGACAGTTTTCACAAGGCACTCGAATATGCTGTCCGGTTAACGGAAAACCTGTCGCACTATGATCAAAGTTTTCCTGCACAACATCAGTATTATTTAATTCAATAGAAAATACTGCCGCCGATGCAAACAAGAGGGCGTAAACAGCCACTACTCGAAATAAAATTAAACAATTTGCCATGATACTCCCCATCTGACAAAATCGCGATCGCGGCATTTACAGCTTAAAAGAATACCTGATTGCAAATTTCCATATCAGGATCAGCATTACAGATACACTGCTCCTCACCTCAATGGTTATTGTTCCGTGTTGGAAATTTAAGTTTGTCGGTAATTTTAATTATTAGAATTGTCATCGTGTGCCAATGACGCATGCCCACATGACAGGGCTTATTATTATTTTTTAATTCTAGCAAAACCTGCTTTGTTCATCACCTCAATATTAGACAAGAATGTAAGAATTAATTTTAATATTCTTCAAATCACGCCTTTGCTGCGTTATATAGATGTTTTTTGTGGAATTAAGAATTTAATTCCATACAAATCTGACGTTTCTTTTATTTTGTAATTTACTGGCTCTTTGAAGCGTAAGGAAATATACGGCCCACCAGGTACATCACCTTCAAACGCCACATCCATAATCGGTATTTGCTCGATAAATCCAGGCAAAATTGAATCATTACCCATGTATTCATTTCGCCCAACATCTGTTAAAGATACTGACCTGACTTTAACCTGAATAAAATCACTAGGCCCTTTGGGATAATGATTTTCATATTTTATTGGTAGATTAGTTTTCACCTGAAGCACGACCAGGTTTCCTTCTTGCGTCACCAGCACGTCATCCAATAGCTTATCCGGTGTATCGAGGACTTGTAATGAATACAGCATTACAAATACGAACATGGTTGTGAGAATTATTGTTTTCCAGTTGAGTATATTTTTTACTGCCATTTTTTTACTCTAATTATTAAAGATTGGTTTATTTTTTATCATGTCGCTATATATTAAACGCACCTACTTAACTCTTACTTTCAACTTGCGCTAATCTTGGCTTGCGTTCTTACATAACTTAGAACAAGTATCGAAAACCCATATTTACTGTAGTCCAGGAATAGTCTTCACCTTCAAGTTGTGATTTGTTAATCTCGGTGCCGATTTCGCCTTCCACTGAAAACTTTCTGTTAAGCGCATATTCGGTACGTAATTTTGGATTAATCCTGACTGAATTTTTGTTATCTTTTTTATTCGTTGTATACATGATTCGCGCTTTTGCATCGAGCCACCACTTCGGCTTCAGCAAAAAACGATATGAACTATTCACTTCCGCTCGTGTACTGTTTGCATTGCTTGAATAACGAAGACCACCGATCAAAATATCGCGTTCAGAATGAAAGTTTCGACGAATTAACTGTCCGTAAACAATATAATCAAGGTCGGAAGGCAAAAATGAGGTATCTTCTGGTTCATCGTCGTCATTTGTTTCGATATTCTTGCCGGCTTCATATTTAGATAATGTCAAGTTAGCGTTGAACTCAAGCTTATCCGTCAACGAGCGTCGAAAGCTTGTAGTAACCAGTGTGGAATAACCAGTATTATCAATCGCTCGCTGGCGAATTTCTTCTTCTGTTACACCTATGTCTAATAAATTCTTGATAGAGACCTTAAAGTCTTTGCTGGTTTCATAAAATTCCCCACCTTTCTCCAACTCGATTCCCGTCCGACTAATCACATTACCACCTTCATCTGTAGTTTTAGTCTGCACGGTCAATCCCTGTAAAGCATTGCTGGTCAACATAACCGGGCTACGTCGACGGTCGAAATGTACATCCAATTTGGTTTTTTTGTTTAGCTGAAACCCAAAATGTGCCGTGAGGAAATTAACCGTTTGATATGAAACATCGTAATCAATCAATGAATAGAATATCTTCTTACTTGTGAAATATCGAGCATCCGCACCAACAGCAGATCGATTAACAACACCGTCTACTTGCTGCTGAATGGCATAGATACTGGTTTTCCAGTTTTTTGCCAGCTCATTAAAATCAACTCGCGCACCAAACATGGGTTTATTCCATTGCGGATTATGATGATCAATGAAATCAACTGGCACACCCGCCACAAGATACATTTTTATTTTTTGACGGAGACGAAAGCCAAATAACCCACCATCAAAACGACCAAGCACACCTCCACTATTTACTGACTGTCGGCCAAGACTTAGCTCCACCCCACTACGCTTACCTTTATATTCACCATAAATTGACCGAATTCTGGCTTCCATTTTATTAGCATTTAGAAAGTCCAGTTCATGGCTGCCACTAAATACCAAGCGTGTTTCCTTATTTTCATCTCGCTCACGGCGCGTAACATCCAAAAAGCTCAGTAACATATTTTGCTGATTGGAAGACGATGCTTGCTCTCGATTAATATAGGCGTTGTAATAAATTTGAGAAACCCGCCCAAACAAGTCCACCCGATTCTTCGATAATCTCTTCTTGCTGGCTATTTGCCGTTTACTTTCTTTAAGATCTCGTTTTGGCTGGGATAAGCGTGCATTCAATGTCATCAGCCGCTGTTTAACAGTATTCGCCCGGCGTGAATCTTTGTATAGCTTTAGATATTCTTCGTATTCTTTTTTTGCCAGCTCTAACTGACCATTTCGTTCACGTGCAACCCCAAGGTATTCTTTTGCATCAGCCATATATTTATGCCCTTTGAGGTTTAGCAATTTAGTGAAAAGCAATATGGCTTGACTGTTATTTCCATTTGTCAGCGCCGACCGTGCATCACGCAGTACTAAAGTAGCTTCATCAGATGCTTGCTTATCATCCCTGCTTGCTTGCTTTGTGACTGGAGTGATTTGATCATCTGTAGTGCTGGTATCTTTTTTGATAAAAATCGAAAGCTGCTTTGTGTTTTCGTTGTGTTTAATCGTGAAATTCACAACGCTGTTAAAACGAAGCACGAGATAAGGCCCACCACGAACATTACCCTCGTAGATTACATCTCGAATTTCCAAAATTTCAGAACTGTCAGGTGTGATTGTCTCGCGACGTTTCAACTCCTGAGCACTCAGGGACTCATCATCAATACGAATTTGAATTTGAATGATTTTCCCGCGGCTTCGCGGAAAGTGCTTAACGTAATTGAAAGGCACAGACAATTTTGTCGCGACTTCAACAACACCATTTTGATCGACGATGGAAACGTCTTGTAGTATTTCTTTGGCATTGATTGTTTGAGACAATACCAATAGAACAAATACTAATAGCATTTGCATGTAATTCACCCTTCTCCCCGCCCCACGCGAGTTATATCTAAGACTGCAGGTCTTGTTCTTTTTTAATTAAGACATTCTTTTGTTGTTATTTCTGCAATCTAAGTTTTTTAAACGATTGTGTCACATGACATCGTTCACATTGTTTACCAAAAGCTCCATTATGCCGGTCATCCTCCTGATGGCAATTTATACACTTCTTCCCAAGCTTGATTTTCTTTTTTATTTTTTTTGTATGACAAGCATGACAATCCAAGCCTATATGCGCACCATCCAGCTTATATTTTGTTTGTTTGTCGTGATTAAAAAACCACTTTTTCCAGTCATTCGCGTTATGACAAAGCTCACAATTGCTACCCATACGTCGCTTATGAATTTTTTTATCATCTTTTTCATGACAAGCGCTGCATTCCAATTCAGCATCTTGATAAGCAGTTGTTAGATGACATTCTTCACAGGAAACCAATGCATGTGAATCCAATAATGGAAAAGCTGTTAAGTCATGATCAAAGAAAACCTCTTCATTCCATGATTTTTCATTGTGACACTGCTCACATTTATTACCTTCCTGACCATTATGTGCATCCGATTTTTCATGACAACTTATGCAAGTTGATTTTAATGACTCGTAGACATTTCCTGGGTGACAAGCAACGCACGTCACTTTTCGATGCTTGCCTTTTAATTCAAACTTAGTGTCTTTATTATGATTGAATTTGGACTTATTCCAGGAAGTCGATACATGACAGTTCTTGCACTCCTTGCCAAACAATCCATTGTGTGAATCTTCATTTTCATGACAACTGAAACAGTTTTTTTTCAAATCCTTATATACATCACCCTGATGACAAGACTGACATTCTACCATCATGTGGCGACCAACTAATTTGTATTTTGTATCCTTGTTGTGATCAAAGGAAATGTCTGTCCAGATTTTTTCATTATGACAATCTTCACATTTTTTTCCGTGATTACCCTCATGCACATCATCAAGCCGATGGCAACTCATGCAACCTTTTGGGGTTTTTTTATAACGTTCATTTGGGTGACATTCGATGCAACGCACATTTCGATGCATGGCTTTCAAAGGAAAGTCCGTTTTTGAATGATTGTAGTAAGCCTCACCCCATATAGTTTCGACATGACAATCATTACATGATTCACCTAAACGCTTGTGGTGCGCGTCATCTTTCTCATGACAACCAGAACACTTCGCAGTTGCTTTACGATATTTTTTCTCTGGCTCGTGACAGTCAGAACAATTTAATCTGGCATGGGTTCCCTGCAAAGGAAAATTAGTCCGTTTATGATCGAATGTATCCCGGTCAAATGGAACTATATTGGCATCTCGACCATTATGCTCATGATGACAACTACTGCACTTTCTTTCATCGATGTTTGTTATGTTGCCATGTAAGCCTTTCATAGCTAATACATCTTTTGCTACTAGTTTGTGACAATCTAAACAAAGATCATTTTGAGCACCTTTCTCAAAACGCTTATGGCAATTGGTACAATCTTTTTCGTATTTTGCATGCCCGACACTTAGTTTGCCAGGCATGACCAGGCGTTCCAGTTTATCTAGCGGGCCAGCATTACTGCTTGATAGAGGTATCAGCAATAACAATAAAATTTGGAATAATTCAATTGTAAAGCGCTTCATGTATTAAAAAATATCTCCAAATCTGATTAATACATATGCACGGCCAGCACATGAGCCAGCCCAGTAATTAATAACAAATAGATTAACGGCACATGCCCTACACGCCACATGGAAAATAAACGCTTGAATGCATTGTATCTGGCCATTTTGGCCAAAAGGTTCAAGTATTCTCTTAATAGTCTTCTTTCTTGATCGGAAAACACTGTCATACTGTCTGCAACAATACCACCGCCATTGCTTCCGGAGACTTGACTGGCCTTCAAATTCCCCAATTGCAAATAAAGAGTTTTCGCTCTAACTTCAATGCGAAATGCCTGAACGAATGCTTTTGGAATGCTTGCTGGAACAGTAAATGCGGTTATCATAAACGCCTTCAAATGCGTTTCGACTTCATGTCCGCAGTTGGAATTATTATTTAGCACCTTGTCCTGCAAATGATTATGCAAAACTCGTAACTTATTTCTGCTCGCTGTTAAATCGAAATTGACCTGACTATAGAGGTAACGACCAACCACGCCGCTAAACACCACAATTAGCATGGAAAAGAATGCAACACCACCGTTTATTGATGCTATATCAAATCGACTGTGAAATATGATTATAATAGGTGCAACAAAGCCAATAACCATGTGAACGCTAAACCAGTTTTTTAGCATCCCCCATCGCCGCATTTTACCAACGTGTTTACGCGCAGAGTACACAAACTGCAACAACATCATAATGCCGCCGACCAATCCCATGTTATAGATTAAGTCATCTTCATTATCTAAAAAACTGTCTTCCCAGAAATACCATGTCAGAAGCAATCCAGCCACAAGCACAGAAAAAATCGTCACGACAATTTGTGCTTCGCGGGAAAACTTGCTGTTATCTTTTTCAATAACAGAATGAGGAATGGACTCGTCTAACAGAATATTCTTTGACATTTCGATTTTTTATCTCATATCAATTGATAGGGTAAATTTATTTTAAGAAATTCCGAAAGCTCTTGAATTGGCTTACAAACTTCAAAGCAACCAGACGTAATTGTCGTTTTCAATCAATTGCTTTTCCAACTGCGGCCTCAAAGCTACAGACAACAAATTGAATAATCAATTCCGAGTGATTTTATCAAAAATTAGGTTAAGGAATAATTTTGAAATCATTGCTGATTTTCATTCTTATTATTTTTTAATAACATTGTAATCTCCCCCAAATTTACTGCCGCCCAATTTCATGACTTTCCCGTCGCCACAACCCACGATATAACCAATTGATTTTATTATTAATTCAATGATTTTTGTGTTATTTTTTTTGAATCTTAATAGATTATTCAAGCCATTTAATTTAAAACATACTAACAGAACTCCATAGCAGTTACCTGAAACCAAGCTGTATTATTCACATTTTACAATTCCAGTTACTTTTACCATTATTCGAAAAGTTTATATTTTTCAGTCCAATTTAACCTGCTCGCAACTATCCTGTTAAGCGCTGGTTTATGATGTAGAATTGCCTGCAATAAGACAGAATTAAAAAGTAAATCAAGGCTGCAGTCCAGTTGTGAACTTATAGTCAGATATGGTTGCCTGAGGAATAATAAGCTCGGAGCCCACAACAGAAGAAGGATTTCCGTCAATCGAATAAACAAAAACATTTTATTAGATTTGACAAGGTTTCAGAGTGTGGAATTACTGATTGCGTGTAAAGTCAGATCAAGTACAAAAGATGTCATGGAGGACTTATCGCAGCCGATATTCATTTGTAGCATGTTGTTAAGTTTCACAAAGTGTAAATTTCGGTACAGATAAACAGACTTATGGATAAAATATTTTTATGCAGTTTATTATCGATTTAATTGACTTAGTTTGGATAAGCATTCAAAACAACATTACCGCATTATTAGCTTTTGGCATTCCCTTAACCGCCTTTACTGCTGTACATTTGTCCAAGCGGGGTAAAGCCAGTAAAAAAAGCCTCAATGCTTTCATTAATGTAAAAAATGCAGGATTAACCGAACCTACTTCTCTGCATCCGCTAATAAATCCAAATCTTTGTGTTGGTTGTGCCAGTTGTGTCACCGCCTGCCCGGAAGGTAACGTGCTCGGAATCATCAGCAATAGAGTTCATCTCATTAACCCTACACATTGCATAGGTCATGGTGCGTGTAAGGCAGCCTGCCCCATGGATGCTATCACGCTGGTGTTTGGCACAGCTAAACGCGGTGTGGATATTCCTGTTTTACAACCAAATTTTGAAACAAATATGCCAGGGATTTTTATTGCCGGAGAACTTGGCGGCATGGGGCTAATTCGAAATGCGGTGGAACAAGGACGTCAAGCAATGGAATCGATCAAACAGTATATTCAACAAATACAAGGACCACCAATTGACATTGTTATAATTGGCGCTGGCCCATCTGGTTTTTCTGCGAGTCTGGGCGCCCACGCAGCGAAGCTCAATTATGTGACGGTTGAACAAGATTCTCTTGGTGGAACCGTTTACCACTTTCCGCGGGGTAAACTGGTCATGACCGCACCGGTGGAACTACCAATTATTGGTAAAGTTAAAGTAAATGAAACCAACAAAGAATCCTTATTGGAATTCTGGAACGCCATCGAAAAAAAAACAAAGGTTCGCATCAACTATAAAGAACGCATGGAAATGATAACAGCCCATGAAGGCGGGTATCTGGTAAAAACCACCAAAGGTGAATACCACACGAAAACGGTTTTGCTATCAATTGGTCGGCGGGGAACACCACGCAAACTCGGCGCAAAAGGTGAAGAGCAAGCTAAAGTTGTTTATAACCTAATTGATCCTGAGCAATATCAAAACATGCATGTATTAGTCGTTGGTGGTGGAAATAGCGCGTTAGAAGCTGCAACCAGCATCGCCGAACAACCAGGTACCACAGTTACACTTTCTTACCGTAGCGCTGCATTCAGTCGGGCAGCAGAAAAAAATCGGGAAAACCTGGCGCAACTGGAATCCAAAAATAGAATAACTGTTATGCTGAAAAGCAATGTTAAAGAAATTAAATCCGAGTCTGTAATTATTGAGCAGAATGGCGAACATACAGAAATTCCCAATCAAGGAGTTATTATTAGCGCAGGTGGCATATTACCAACTCCATTTTTGAAAAAAATCGGTATACAGGTCGAGACTAAATTTGGTACACCTTAACAACCAAACTTAAATATATTTAGCGCGAATCAACCTGCTGTGGACTGCAGCATTTTTTGCGCTGGTAGGTATCCATTGTCAGCCGCCTTACGAACCCAGCTTAAGCCAATAGACGTATTCTTCGGAACACCTTTTCCATTCAAATATAACTCCCCAAGTTCATGCTGGGCTTGCGGCAAGCCTTCTTCAGCGGCTTTTAGATACCACTTCGCAGCTTGGGAGTCATTTTTCGGCACACCATCTCCATTCATGAACATTAGGCCAATATTATAGTGCACCTCAGCCAACGACTTTTCTTCTTCATCAGTAAACGGTGTACCAATTTGAGTTTTATAAACCGGCTTAACAGAACCCTTTTCCTCTGCATCCAAAAAATGATCTGCTTGAGTGTCTCTTACATGCTGACTGGGCAGAAGACTAGCTGCCGCGCCTGTTGGTCGTTGTTTAGGGGGCTTACTTTGATCTGGTGACGTACTAAAACTCAAATCCGCCGAAGATAAAACTGTATCTGCATTTAATTTAAAAGGACTGTAATTACCCGCACCAACCGCGAGACCAGCCTCATCAATTGCAACACCGTCCGCAAATAAATTGTCAGCACTCACACGACTAACGGCCAGTTCATTGCTGGATATACCATCATTAATAAATGCATCTGCACGTAGAGCAACAACTTTTTGTTCTGACGCTTCTTGTTCCTGCTCAACTTTCTTTTCTTCAGTTTTTTGGGGCTGGTTTTTAGCGTGATCCACATGACCGAGCCGCTGCACGCCAGAAGCTGCATGCACACGTTTATCTGCATCAATTTCTGTTTTTTCTTCAACTTCAAGCGAAGTTTCTTTAGCGTTCATGGCGGAAATAGCTGCTGCAAGCTTACCTTCAACTTCCTTAAGATTCTCACTCACCAGTGTTTTGGATTCTTCTGGTCTTGACAGAACTGGAGTTTCTTTCGCTTGTTTTTCCTTCTTATCTGTTGATGTTTTTTCAGCTGATTTTTTATTTACTGGTTTAGCTTCCCATAATTCATCAAAAAAACGTTTATCGTCAATTTGAATTTCTTGGGAATCAGAATTCTCTTCAACTTTATTTTTATTACTGGCCTGCAAAACAGGTGTGGAAACATCTGAAACTTCACGACGCCTTGCCATGAGAAAGCCAATGACCAGCAGAAGCACAAGGCCACATCCAGTGAAAAACAAAATCATAACAGTGGTAGAAGAGTTGAGGAATTGAGTTGCGTTATTTCCAATATTCTCCTTAACATCAACGCCACCTCCCTGCTTAAGATTCGCAGCTCGACGCTTTGCTTCGGCATGCCCCTCAGATGCAGCGAAACTATACCATTGCATGGCTTTTTTAAAGTTTTTTTCTACACCTCTTCCAGTTTCATAAAGAAATGCTAGATTAAATATGGCATCGATATCCCAATTTCTACCAGACTCTCGCAACCAGGAGATGGCGACAGTGGAATTAAAAGCATCAGAACGCAAATCCTCACGCCACAAGGCCATATATGCAACTGCTGATGCATGACCTTTTTCTGCCGCAATTGTTATCCAATGCACACCTTCGTCCATATCTTTTGTTGTGTGCACACCAACAATATACATTTTTCCCAATTGGAATTGAGCGTCTACCTCGCCGGAATTCGCGGCTTCAAAATATTGGCTAAATTGTTTTTCACTCGTTGCAGACTGATCTACAAAAACTGCATTTTTTATTTTTTCGTTTACTAATTTTTTTTCAGTTTCAGCTTTGTTTTCCGCGAGTGTTTTTAAGAGTGCAATGCCTTGTGTTTGAGGTTTTTCTTCCTGTTGAGTTGTCTGTTCAGTTTTTTCTGTTATGTTATTGAACAGCGCATTAACGTTTTTACGCAGTGTAGCCAGCGCCTGAGCATCACCTTGATCTAAAATTCTGCGCAAGCCGGCAACAATTCTTGTCGCACTCTCTGTATCTATATCACTGACATCAAATAGATCCTGAATCAAGGTTTCAGCAATCCGGTTACCGTTTAGCGCGGCCTGCCTGAGTAAATCCAATCCCTTATTTAAGTTTTTTGGGGTGCCAATTCCAACAATATTCATCATACCCAGTCGTAACTGAGCGAGATCATGTTGCATTTCAGCAGATTCTTTGTACCACTTTACAGCTTCTTCTTCGTTGGCAGAAACACCCCAGCCGGTTTCATACATGAAACCAAGGTTGTATTGCGCTTCGGTATCCCCTTCTCTTGCGGAAGGTAAATACCATTCGATAACAACCGAGTCGTTTTCCCCTTGCGCATTGAATATGTCTAAACGCTGTTGAGCTGCTTCATGGCCTTTGTCTGCTGAAATTCGATACAAACGTTTGGCTTCGATAAAATCTTTTTTAACACCGTCACCCTGTTCGTACATCTTCGCCAATAAATAAACTGCATGGATATTTTGCTGCCTGACCAAAGGTCGCAACAAATTGGCAGCTTCTTCAAACTGACCTGCTCCATAAGCACTTTTAGCGTCTTCCAGGTCATCTGCAATCACAGGTGAGGAAAGAACAATACTTATAAAACCGAATGCCCAAATGGTTCGGTTAATTAATTGTTTATTTGGCATAATTGATTTAATCATCTTCAACATACAAAATACCGATGTTTCATCGGTGTTATTCTATATTTCTTCACCTAATTACAATTTTATATATTTATCTATACAGATTTTGTATTAGAAAAGAGATGTTGAGGTCATCAACGATCCCAAAAAACATATTTTGTATTTTATGGTTAGAGTTTTGTCACTATTTTATCTTTGTACGCAAGACAATTTAAATGGGCATTAAACACACATGAATAACTCAGTAACCATAAGAATTACGGAAAATACAAGTCTATGTAATTATTATAATTTGCCGTACAACAGACAAAGTTAGGGATAATTCTAAAAGAGTTTGGATATTATTATTTTTATTGTGCTATTTTAGTTTGACGGACTTTTTTTGCACTTTTTTTTTATTTGCCATCAAACAATTAGTGAGACCGCTGGAAATTGAGAATATTCACAATTTTTTAAGCTAAGCTCTCGGCACAAACACAAACCTTAATTATTTATGAATTTTCTGACAAGCTCATACAATTTTGACTACAGCCAATAAACTTTTACAGATTATGCAAGGTAACATCTTATTTTTAAAACTAGTGTTTCTATTATTGTGGCTGCTCTCTACATCTTCATTTGTGCAAGCTAATGACAATATTACCCGCGAAGCGCTTCGTGGATGGCCGGAAATTATCTATGCTGCAGCAAAAGGTAAGCACGATGAAGTTTTGGAGCACATAGAAACGGGCGATAATGTCAACAGTGTGGATGAGGAGCGACGAACCGCATTAATGTATGCAACGCGTCACGGTTACACTGACATAGTTAAAACACTGATTAAGCACGGTGCAAATGTTAACAGCAGAGACACAAAAGGACGAACCCCGCTTATCTGGGCAGCGAAAGGAGGCTATACCAGTGTTGCGCCTTTATTACTTAAGAAGAGAGCCAAACTGGAAACAGCAGACAAACAAGGCAAAACTGCATTTTATTGGGCAGTGCAACGAAACTATCCCAAGTTTATGGATTTACTGTTAAAACACAATGCAAACCCTAATCAAACCGATAAAAACGGATTAACCCCAGTTATGACGGCCTTACATCTTGGTTATATATCTTCTGTAGAAAAGCTCATTGATCTGGGTGTAAATGTGAATATTCGAGATAAGCAAGGCCACAATTTGCTTTGGCATGCCATGACTCACAATCACGAAAAGCTTGTGAGGCGTTTGTTACCCCTGTATTCAAAAGTGAACGAAAATGATCGGGAAGGTTTAAGTCTTTTACATGCTGCTGCCAAAACCGGATCAATAACCGTTGCTCAACATTTAATTAAGAAAAATGCCAATGTTTCGCACCGAAGTAAGCAAGGCAACACACCACTCATGCTAGCCGCCGCATTTGGGCATTCAAATATCGTTAATCTTTTAATTGAAAATGGCGCCGATGTTAACACTCGGAACAAACACAGAAACACAGCACTGCATCTTGCAGCGGAAAGTGGACATCAACAAGTAATCAAAACATTGCTATCCCATAATGCAACAAAGCGCATTAAAAATTCACAAGGTGTTCGACCGATTGATTTGGCTCGTACTGAAAAGCATAAAGCGAGCGAAGCACTTCTAAAATAAAAAAAGCCGGTCATATAAACCGGCTTTTTCATCAAATTTTTTACGTAAAAACAAAAAAGGCATGCTTTATCAAGCCCTTACAGCTATTATCTACATTTATTTGATTATGTCCTATTCAGAACGGAATATCGTCATCAAAATCTGAATAGTCACCGGCACCCACTGGTTCAGCCACAGGTCCGGAGTTTTGCGATTTGTTGGATGAATTCATACCCATCGGTGCACCGCCACCGCCTCGAGAATCCAACATTTGCAGGTCATTACCGACAATTTCTGTGGTGTAACGATCCTGACCATTTTTATCTTGCCATTTACGGGTTTGTAAGCGACCTTCGATATAAACCTTGGAGCCTTTTTTCAAATATTCCCCAGCAATTTCACCTAGCCGACTGAACAATACCACCCGATGCCATTCGGTACGTTCTTGTTTTTCACCGGTATTTTTGTCTTTCCAGGCTTCACTGGTAGCAATCGTTATATTTGCAATCGCACTACCAGATGGGGTGTAGCGAACATCCGGATCATTACCAAGATTGCCAATCAGAATTACTTTATTAATACCACGCGCCATTTCCTAACCTCTCGTTTACTTAATTCGCTTATCTTGTTTAATTAAATTGACTATTTGGCATCCTGCAGCAATTCGGTGACCGCTTTGGGATCTTCTTCAGTCTTGGTGTTAATTGTAGCGTCTGCGCTGAAGGCTAACAAAGCTTTTTTATCCAAAGCGTGGTTATCAACCTTCAGGTAGGCAATGCCATCTTCGGGTATAACAGTAACTTCAGCCACGCCAGTGATATGCGCAATATCATTAACCAGTTGCTTCGCTTTGACCTCATCTACAGGACCAACATTCAACATAAAACTGCCCAGATATTTTGGATTTCGCATAGTGAACGCGAGATAAGCCCAAAACAACAAAGCCAATCCGCAAAAACCAAACACGCCAGAAACGCCATAGCTGCCATAAAGCACTCCACCGACGACACCACCCGCAAAAGCACCTAAAAACTGAGCGCTGGAATACACACCCATGGCGGTTCCTTTGATGTGCGGTGGTGCGGTTTTTACTATCATGGAAGGCAATATAGCTTCCAGGACATTGAAAGCAATGAAAAATATCATTAATGCAAAGAAAATACTGCTAGCAGAATAATGATCAACCATCAACAAAAACTCGGCCACTGCCAAAACGACAATCGCACCCGTCATAATTTGTTTAATCCGACGACGCTTCTCTGCAACGATAATAAATGGCACCATCATAAGCATGGAAATCAGCAGTACCGGTAAATAAATCTGCCAGTGCTCATCCGATTGAATGTGAGCAAAATCCCGCAAGGCAAAGGGCAACACGACAAAACTAGCGGTTAAAACCATGTGTAACAGGAAAATACCCGCGTCCAGCCGTAGCAATTCCGGATTGGACAATACGGTTTTGAACTGTGATGTTACCGGTTGAGTATCGCGATGAAAACGACTGTTTATTGGCGTTGGCACTACTTTATATAAAACAATAATTCCACCCAGTGCCAAAACAGCTGTCACCCAGAAAATACCATCAACCCCCATCCAGGCATTAATAATGGGCCCAAATACCAGTGCTGCCGCGAAAGACATGCCGATCGTGCCACCGATAACCGCCATGGCTTTTACTCGATGCTCTTCTCGCGTCAAGTCTGCACTTAATGCCATTACCACTGCGGCAATTGCACCAGCCCCTTGAAGAGCACGGCCAAATATCACGCCCCACATGGAATCTGACATGGCCGCAACAACGGAACCCACCGCAAAAATGACCAGACCCAGCGCAATGACCGGTTTGCGCCCGATTCGATCAGACAACATACCAAACGGTATTTGAAACGCAGCCTGTGTTAAACCATATATACCGATGGCCAAACCCACTAAAAACGGTGTCACTCCATCCAGCGTTTCCGCGTATAGGGAAAACACGGGCAGAATCATGAACAATCCCAACATACGCAATGCATAAATACCCGCTAAAGAACTCACCGCTCTACGTTCACCAGGCGTCATGGCATCAGAATTCAATGTATCTTTTGTGGACTTTCGTGCAATCAAAGATTATTCCTTTATTTGTTTTGCTTGTTGATGCTGAAACGGCTTATATTATCAGGTTCGTTGTCAAGCAGAAAATAAAATGGATACTATTCGAATACGCGGTGTGCGGACGCACAATCTGAAAAACATCAATGTAGAATTACCTCGGGACAAACTCATCGTTTTTACCGGCCTTTCAGGCTCCGGCAAATCTTCACTGGCTTTTGACACAATATACGCTGAAGGACAGCGCCGCTACGTGGAATCGCTTTCCAGTTATGCGCGTCAATTTTTGTCGGTAATGGAAAAACCGGATATCGACCATATCGAAGGTTTATCGCCAGCAATTTCCATTGAACAAAAATCCACCTCGCATAATCCGCGATCCACGGTGGGCACCATTACCGAAATTTATGATTATTTGCGCCTGTTGTTTGCTCGCGCTGGTGAACCGCGCTGCCCTGATCACGATATTGTTTTAGAAGCACAAACCATCAGCCAGATGGTGGACCATGTGCTGACCTTGCCTGAAAACGCCCGTTACATGCTGTTGGCGCCAGTGGTACAAAATCGCAAAGGCGAACATTTGCAACTACTGGCAGAATTGCGTTCCCAAGGTTATGTGCGCGCGCGTATCGATGGTGAAATTATCGAACTGGATGTGATTCCTGAGCTGGATAAAATGAAGAAACACACCATCGAAGTGGTTGTGGACCGTTTTAAAATACGCGAAGACCTGAAACAACGCCTGGCAGAATCTTTCGAAACAGCCATTCAACTTTCCGATGGCATTGCCCTGGCCGCACCTTTGGATGAAGACGCAGAAACGCTGATATTTTCTGCCAAATTCGCCTGCCCGGAATGCGGATACAGTCTGCAGGAACTGGAACCCCGATTATTTTCATTTAACAATCCATCCGGTGCTTGCCCGACTTGCGATGGCTTAGGCAACAAACAGTTTTTTGACCCTGATCGCGTAGTTTCCAACCCAGAACTGAGTTTACGTGAAGGTGCGATTCGCAACTGGGATCGGCGCAACTCGTTTTATTCGCAACTGCTGGAATCACTGGCCAAACACTATGGCTTTAAACTAGACGTTGCATTCAAAAAACTCAGCAAGAAAAATCAAAAAATCATTTTGTTTGGCAGTGGTAAAGAGCTAATCAAATTTAAATATGAAGTTGATAAAGGTCAAAAGTACACTCGCACCCATACCTTCGAAGGCATTATTCACAACCTGGAACGTCGATATCGGGAAACCGAATCCAATGCAGTGCGCGAAGAACTGACAAAATATTTAAGCATTCAACCTTGTCCGGATTGTTCTGGCACCCGCTTACGCATCAGCGCCCGGCACGTATTCGTCAACAAAAAAAATCTACCTAGTATTACCGACATGTCCATTGAGGCGGCTTTGGACTTTTTCAAAAAACTTAAACTCAAAGGTGCACGCAGCAAGATTGCCAGCAAGATTATTTTCGAAATTCAAGAGCGGCTGAATTTTCTGGTTAACGTCGGTTTGAATTATCTCAGCTTGAATCGAAAAGCCGATACTTTATCTGGCGGTGAAGCACAACGAATTCGACTCGCCAGCCAAATTGGTGCTGGTCTGGTAGGTGTAATGTATGTGTTGGATGAACCTTCCATCGGTTTACATCAGCGCGATAATGAAAGATTGCTCAGCACGCTACAATATTTAAAAAACCTGGGTAACACCGTGATTGTGGTGGAACATGATGAAGATGCTATTCGGTCCGCCGATCATGTGGTGGATATTGGTCCCGGTGCGGGTGTGCATGGAGGACGAATTGTTTCGGAAGGCACCGCAGAACATATCATTAAGGATCCCAAATCGCTTACTGGTCAGTATTTATCGGGTAAACAAAAAATTGAAATTCCAGCGCAACGTCACCAACCTGACCCGGAAAAAGAACTGGTGATTCACGGCGCTGCCGGCAATAATTTGAAAAATATCGACGCTCACATTCCTGTGGGTTTGATGACTTGCATTACCGGCGTATCCGGTTCCGGCAAATCTACTTTGATTAACGACACACTTTACAATTTCGCCGCAAATGAAATCAACAATGCTAATCATACTGTAGCAAAACACGATGAAATCGTTGGGCTGGACTTGTTTGACAAAGTCATCGACATAGACCAAAGCCCCATCGGTCGTACACCACGTTCCAACCCCGCAACTTACACTGGTTTGTTCACACCAATTCGTGAATTATTTGCTGGCACACCGGAATCTCGTGCCCGTGGTTATGGCCCTGGGCGTTTCAGTTTTAATGTCAAAGGTGGTCGTTGTGAAGCTTGCCAGGGCGACGGTTTGATAAAAGTTGAAATGCATTTTCTGCCAGATGTGTACGTGCAGTGTGACATCTGCAAAGGTAAACGCTACAACCGAGAAACCCTGGATATTCATTACAAAGGTAAAAATATTCACGAGATCCTGGAAATGACGGTTGAAGATGCGCTGGTGTTTTTTGATGCTATTCCAGTAATCAAACGTAAATTACAAACTTTGATGGATGTTGGCCTGACTTATATTCGACTGGGGCAAAGTGCAACCACCTTATCCGGCGGAGAAGCACAACGCATAAAACTGGCCAAGGAATTATCCAAACGCGATACCGGCAAAACGCTTTATATTCTCGATGAGCCGACCACCGGTCTGCATTTTCATGACGTAAAACAATTACTGCAAGTACTGCATCGTTTACGTGATCACGGCAATACCTTAGTTGTCATCGAACATAACCTGGATGTGATTAAAACAGCAGACTGGATTATTGATATCGGCCCGGAAGGTGGTGGCCAGGGTGGTGAAATTGTCGCAACCGGTTCGCCGGAAGCTATTGCCAAACACAAGGGTTCTCATACTGGACGCTTTTTGAAACCCATGTTGGCAAAAGCTTAAAGCACCTCAACCTGCTCACCAACAGCAGCGTTAAAATAACGCTGCGCATTACCGGTATTGACAGCAATTTCAATCAATCCCTGGGAGTTTTTGTAGAAAAAAGACTGCCCAGGCGCCACTTCAGAAAAGGTGTTGGCCCGATTTAGCTTCTGTCCTTTAAAGCAAATCTGCTGACTTGGTTGCAGATTTTGATGTTGTATTCCCGTCATTAGATTACCGAAATGATCAATATAAATGATTTCGGCAATATCTGATTTAAATACCGTGTCCGGCTCATTGATGGGTGATAAAAAATCTTCACTTGTTATTCTATTTTGGAGCTTAGCTGCCACTGGTGCAAAAATATCCCGCCCATGAAAACTGTGTGAAGCATTGGGATTTACATCGGTAATTTCATACCAGTTTTTACTGTGCGCCTGTGCGGCAACAATGCTGAGCAGTCCATTGTCCGGCCCCACATACCAGCGATTATCAGCCCGCAAAACCAGTCCTCGCCGCTGCGAACCCACACCCGGGTCAACTACCGCCAATACAACACATTCCTGAGGCATGGATTGCATGGCAGCTGCGAGCAAACAAGCTGATGCTTTAGCATTAAAACAAGGCGCATCATGCATAAGATCGATCACCAGGCAATCCGGAACCTGACTAAACAAAACAGCCTTCATTTGCCCAATATACGGCCCTTGCCAGCCGAAATCTGTGAAAAGCACAATCATCACAACACCCGCCTTTTATGTCTAATTTTAGCTGTTGAGAGAAAATCCTGCATTTTGCGGTCAAAATGGCATAATCAACAAATAAACATTCAAGTTCCAGAGTTCAAACTAACTTTTTTCTACATCCAGGGCGTATCAGGTAATTAATCTTTATTTGAACACCGAAACTTGAGTAAACAGAATAATCACATGTTTATCAGCATTCAACAGAATACAATCGCAGCATTATTTATAGCCAGAGCTTAAGTTATCAGCCTAATGTTTTTAAATCCGATAAAACTCATCCTATCGCTAAGCCTGTCTTTTTTATTAATAGTCTTGGTGTTGCTGGCATTAATCATTGACCTTGAAGCCGACGTAAAACCACTAACCGAGCCCAACCACGCTGATATTATTCACATCAAAAAAACGCTTTCGCCAAACAATCCCTTTAAGCATCAACGCCCAGGCTTAAAACAACTGAGTATGAGCGAAAAAATGCTGAACCAGGCAGGCAATATGACACTACAGCGTTTTCTTGTGCTGCCGGTTGATATAAAACTGGAACAAAATCGGGCTAGAATTCAAGGCTCTTACAAATTACCTAAGTTACCGGTGGATTTCTTCCTTAATATCCGCCTCTCCCTTGTGCCGGAAAATCGTTTTGTCGTAATACAAGATCTGCAAATTGGTAATTTACCAGTGCCTGACTGGCTTTACACTTATCTCGAACCTTATGCTATTCAAATACTTAGCGACCAGTTTCCGCAATATTTGGATCTCGCCAATGCTATGCAACGGGTGGATATTACGCCGCAACAAGCCACCGTCACTTACCAATGGAATCGAATTCTGGCCCGCCAAGCGCAAACCTTGAGTCGCGACATCCTGTTAAGCCCCCGAGAGCAACAATTAATTCTGGTTTACTACAAACACCTTGGCAACATTACTCGCTTGAATTTTTGGAAAAAACTCACGCTGAATCAAATACTTCGCCCCATGTTTGAACTGGCTGCAAAACGTTCTGATGAAGGTGGAAACGCTATCGAGGAAAATCGAGCTCTATTGTTGACCATGGCCTTAATTTCAACCAACGTTCGCATTAGTCATCTGGTAAAACCGGAAGATAGACGCGGCATGCGCAACGTGCGTTTTTACCGGCTCACTTTGTTAAAGCGCCGGGACTTAATGCAGCATTTCCTCATATCTGCGGCTTTAGCCGTTTCCACCAATAAAACGCTGACAGATACGATTGGTCTTTCCAAAGAAATTGATGATTCCAAAGGGGGTTCGGGTTTCAGTTTTGCCGATTTATTGGCTGACCGGGCAGGCGTCAGGTTTGCTGAAGCCGCTATTGCCTCAGAATCCTCCGCACGACAGCTTCAGGATTTCATGGCACGCAAGGATTTACTGGAGACCGATTTTATGGCGCCATATGATCATTTGCCTGAAGCCATAAATGAACTGGAATTTAAAAAACGCTATGTGGATATCAGCCATCGAAAATACCTGTTCGTGGAAAACGAATTACAACAGCGTATTGGCAGCTTACCGCTCTATAAAAAAACCATAAAAAGCTAACAATCCATTGCTTTTCATGAGCTTAGTCAGCTTGACTTAAGAATAAGTACTGGCAAATAACATGGACGAACTTATTGAGAAATAATCTACTCTCAAGTTAAACAAAACAGAATTTACCATCGAATTTTTATGATTCAGGAATACGCATGAATGCGTTATGATGCAATTCAAAAATGTGCAGAATTCAATGGTACACACTTTGTCCATTTATCAATAATAAAACTATTGAAGCGTAAATAATCCACATGCCAAATACAAAAATTAAGACAATTTCTCAGCTGCTAGTCATCATCATATTGGCAGTTATTGTTTCAGCCTGCGGTCGGGGGGAAAAAGACGAGGCAACCAAGCTCAGCACCATCGCGATTACCACAACCACGACACATCCGTTTATCACGTCAGAAGTTCAACTGACTGCCATCGCGTTTTACAACAATGACTCAACAACTGATGTCACTGCTAGCTCAAGCTGGCAATCCAGCGACGAAAAAATTGCAACCATTAATACAACCGGGTTGGTTACATTTTTGGATGCTGGCGAAGTTACCATATCTGCTGAATTTAACGGTAAAAGTGGTTCACACAAGTTTGATGTCAGCCCTCAACCCTCAATTGAAACAATCAACATCAGTAGCTCAAGCCTGGAGATTACTGAAACTGATGTGGTAACACTCTCAGCCACAGGTGTTTTAACGGATGAATCTACGGTAACTGATCAGCAAATTTTTGAGTGGCGCTCATCTGACGAAGAAATTGCCACAATCGATAATAGCGAAGAAAACAAAGGTGTGTTGACCGCAAAAAAATACGGGACTGTGACGATCATTGCGTCGTCGGGCGAAATTGAAGGGCAAATGGAATTGACCATTCAGCCTGAAGTGACCGGCATTAACATGGATGACAGCACATTATACCTGAACCTGGGTGATGAAAAGTTTGTTGAAGTACGCGCGGATCTATCAAACGGCGAACAACAGCTGATTACAAATAGCCTCAACTGGTCGTATAGCCTTACTGAAACTAACACCAAAGAAAAAGAAGTACTGGAGATTCAACGCAGCGGTAATGTTTTGCTGAACAAGCCGGGGGTCACTCAAGTCACAGCCACTTTTATCTCCAATACAAATCAGACTTTCCAGGCATCAAGAACCATCGTGGTTGAAGAGCCACTCAATCTGTTTGTTGCTGATGATATTAATCAAACCATTGAGCTCAATTGGTTGGCGGTGCAAGACGCCACAGAATACAAAATTTATTGGAGCAACGAAGCCAACCAAACGCTAGAAAATACTACTGTTGTCACCATTGAGGATGCAACTGAGTTTATTCAAAGCGATGTTGATAAAAACCAAATCTATTATTATCGCCTGAGCTTCACTCGCAATGGTGAAGAATCAGAGCCAAGCCCGGAAATAGCGGTAAAAGCGCATGCTGGACAATGGTTGAACAAGCAAAAGCTTGCATCATTTACCGACAATGCAGTAGGTGTGATTCAAAATGCAGCTAGTGTAATTCATAATGATTCCATCTTCGTATTTGGTGGCCGTTTTTATGTAGACAATCCAGAAACAACTGAAGTTGTTGAATCACTACCCACAGTAAGCAGCGAAGTTTTGGAATATCGTTTTAGCGATGATCAGTGGTTTCCTAAGTCCTCGCTGACACAAGCTCGGGAATACGCAACTGCTTGCATACATCAGGACATGGCATTTGTTATCGGTGGCCTTGATGAGACGGATTCAGCATTAGACCTGGGAACAATCAGTGTTTTCGATACTGTCAACGGAGTTTGGCATGAAGTGAATACTTCGCTCGCGGGTACTATTTTGAGTAACGCCAGCTGCAATATAATTGATAACACTATGTACATTATAGGCGGAAAAAATGTTGATACAGCGGTAAATAGCGTGTATTCATTTGACTTGCTGTCGGTAGCGCCAGATGCTGCGCTGCAAATATCCGCCCTCACTCCCATGAATGGCGCACGATACAATCACAGTAGCACCGTACTAGACGGAAAAATCTATGTCGCCGGTGGTCAAAGTGGCGACGATACTCTCGACACCGTGGAAGTTTATGATCCAGTAGAAAATAGCTGGAACGACTTAAAAACCATGGTCAATGCGCGCCACAGCTTTAAACTACTCTCCCATGATGGTGTAATCTACACAATTGGTGGTCAAAGCGCCAGGCTTACCACTGAAGCTGAAGCCTATGATATAGCTAGTGATAACTGGCAGGTGAACTCCAATCTGCCCTTTACGAACCACAGCTTTATCGGCGAAATTCATAACAATATCTTCTACTTGTTTGGTGGCGACAAGGATTTAGTCAGTAATTCAGGTGGTGCTGCAGAGCATATGCAATTCAGTTTAACAACCAATACCTGGTACCCACATCCTGCAGCACCGACAACCACATCCTCCAAAGGGGTACGTGATTTCACCAGTGCTGCATTAAATGACAAACTCTATTTAATTGGTGGCAATACCGAAACATTAACATCTGTTAGCAATGTTGAAGCATTCGATTTCATAAGTAATAAATGGAATTATGACCCTGACTCTTCAGAATCAATAAATCCCGACACACTGGAAATCGCTCGCTCTAACGCAACTGCGGTTACGTATAATAATAAAATTTATGTCATCGGTGGGAAAAATGATAACGAATACCTAGACACTATCGAAGTCTATGATCCTATAGGTAATCTTTGGTCTATGAGCCCTGGCACGCTACAAGAAGCCCGTTCAGAAGCTTGTGCCGTGTTGTTTGAGCAACAGATTTACATATTCGGTGGCAGAGATGCGGGAGGACTTTTAAGTTATGAACGTTTTGATCCTATCTCCGAAAAATCCACCATACTGGGCAATACAGTTCAGGGCATTGGCTCTGGTTGTGCGGTAGTTAACGACAAAATTTATATTATTGGGGGCGGCGAATATAATCCGGTCAATAACACTGTTGAAGCAACCGATTCATTCAGAGTTTATACACCTGCAATAAATCACTGGGGGCCTCTGCCAACTATAATTCACGATAACAAAATTATTCATCCAGCCGTTTCGGTTCTTAACAATCGCATTTATGTGTTTGGAGGATATAAAGAGGGGCCTAATCGCACACGCATACCAAACGATAAAGTGAGTATTTATACTCCCATTCGAAAAACCTGGACCCAACTGCCTTCGCTATCCATTCCACTGGATAACGTCACCAGTCAGGTTTACAAAAATAAAATTTACATAATTGGCGGCGATGCTGCACCGAATAACGACAATATTCCCGTTATTCAAAATAACGTCTATGTTTTTGAGTGATTATCTTTTTCTCGGTTTGAGCGCAACCATGAGTAACAACGGTAAGGTGTAAAACAGGGTTTTAATCATTATTACGCTGGCAAAGTCAGCGAAATTTTCAGGGTACTCCGAAATATAAACCACGAAGTTCGTTAAATATGACACGACACCATAAATCAACATCAACATAACAACCAGTAGCATGGTCTTGAGGTTAGTTTTCAGTAACCAGGCAATTATAGAAAAAACGATGATAGTGGCTGGCATAGCATACTCATTAGCAACCATGTTTTCCTCTGTGGAAAAGTGCAAAACCACCTCACCAAATATCACCATCACAAAATAAGAAAAACCTATTATAAGATCCTGTTTACTTATCATTTATTGTTCACCTGTCATTATTATTTTGCACTAGAAATGCAAAACAGAGAGATTCTTGATCCAACGTTTTATACCACAATTATTTCTGCTTTCTTGAAATCTTTTCGCCACAGCCTGATTTTGGGCATGTTTCAATCGGTAGCATCATAATTATCTGTGCTGACAGCCACAAGATTGCTGAATTCGAATAAAGTTAGAGGGGTTATAAAACGAAAAAAGGCTTTCCCTGTTAAGAGAAAGCCTTTTCGATATGGAGCTGGTGATAGGAGTCGAACCTACGACCTGCTGATTACAAGTCAGCTGCTCTGCCAACTGAGCTACACCAGCTTTGTGGGGCGAAATTATATAGATGTAAATAAAAAAAGCAACAGAAAAGAACGCGTTATTTGCAATCTACGGATTTAAGTTCAATGTGAGAATAATCCTGTATTAGGGTTGACCAACTCATCTCATCAAGGTCGTTTTTTATGTTAGTTTTAATTAATACCCAGTATTGGTCGATGGTTTTATGTCGAACCCCTATTTGTGCATCAAACCCCAAAGATTGTATTTTGAGCAAGCGTCGGTTAGCGTATTTTTTATCATTAAATACGCCAAGCGATATGGCAAACTTTGGCTCGTTTTTCGTAAGTAACACTATGTCTTTAATGCCTTTGAGCTTAATTTCTTCCAATTTCAAACGACCTAACGCTTTACTACGCAATGGCGGAATAAATACCCAATGCCCGACTACTTTTTGAATGGGTCGGTTTTCCAGGAGGGTCGAAATGCCATATCCTGCAAGTGTTTCTTCAAAATATGCTGTTTCTGGTTTAGTATCTGCCGGCCCCAACTCATAACATACGAAAACCTCTTGTCGACTAATTGCATCAGCAATTGGCTCGTCTGCTATTGTGTGCCCTGTTTGTTCATGTTCAGAAGTTTTGGCATCATGCGCATGCGTATCCATGATTTCTTCTACTTCAATTGCTTTTTCCGCTACAGTTTCATCTGCAGCCTTCAAGCTCGGCTCGATCATAACAATATCTGGATATTTTTCATGCGACTCAACTTCAGGTGCTGGTGCAATAATACCCGGGAACAGATAAATCAAAAGGTTGGAAACAAGCAGTATGATACTAACCCAAAGAAAAGGACTAATTTTTCGTAATTTAAATTTTAAGGCCGTCAGCCACGCCATTAATCTTGCCTAAAATAAATTGAAAGACCTTTTAGAACCAAATTGGGCTCCTGGACAACGGGAATCGATAAATAGGATTCAATGATTTGCGCATTGCCACCTGTTAAAATGCAAACAGCGTCTTTTTCAGCAATATTATTTAATGCCATAACCATTTTCTCTATCAAAGATGCGATTGAAAATGCTGTTCCGGCGACGACCCCCGTTTCCGTACTCGTCGCAAAATATTGATGAAACTCAGACGTTTCTGCATGATTAATTGCATCCGCACTGGTTGCGAGTGACTGCCGCATCAAATTCAGACCCGGCAATATCAAGCCGCCAATAAATTCGCGTTTATCGTTGATTGCATCCAACGTAACTGCCGTTCCACAGTCAACCACGAGTTTTGGTCCATCAAAACAATCACATGCAGCCAACATGGCTAGCCAGCGGTCAATACCCAGAGTTCCAGGAGTGATATATGCATTTTCTAAGCCACGCTGCTTCTGAAGAGTGGTGGCAAACTGAGGTGTAAGTTTGAAGTTTTGCTGAAACCAGCTTGAAATGAGTTCGGCAATTCGTTTGCCAGCAACATTTGAAATGTATATGTTTCGCACTTCTCCAACCTTGAGTTGCGCTAAACATGGCTGAAGATTAGCAACCAAGCTATTCTCTTCATATGGAACCCGCGCTATTCTAACAATTTCACTTCCCTGCTCGAAAGCGAGTTTTACTGCAGAGTTCCCAATATCGACTAATAAATTCATATCTATCGCATTATTTGTTACTGATACTCCTGATTATATTCCTGATTTGAGACCTTCACACTCACTTCTCCAGAATTGAGTGCATGCAATTGGTTATTCGACAAAATGAGTAGCTGGCCTTTTTCATCTATTCCTTTGGCAACCCCATGCATTTCAATATGCAAACCAGTAATACTAACTTCCTTGTCTTTTAAATAATCATAGTTACTCCAATCTTCAGCAAAACCATGTAAATCATTGTTTTGATATGCCTGAATATGATTTAACAGCTGATTAATGATTCTGCCGGAAATCTCGCTGCGGCATAGTTCTTCACGTTGAAGCTGTTGACTGAGATCCGTCCAGTCCTGATCAATGTTGTCAGCAGATTTATTAGGCATTTTTACATTAACACCGATACCAATAATTAATTCCGCCTCGTCGTTTTTTAGACTCACCGCCTCAATGAGTATACCGCCGAGCTTCTTGCCATTGCAGTAAACATCATTTGGCCATTTTATGGCTAATTTATTCAATCCCACTGCCTGCAGAGCGTTAACAACTGCTAGTCCGCTAACTAAACTCAACATCCCAATTTTTTCTTGAGATAATTGAATCTTTACCCGTACAGAAAGATAGATATTTGAACCAAGCGGAGAGATCCATGTTTTCCCGCGCCTACCACGCCCTGCTGCCTGATGCTCAGCTAAACAAATCACCGGCAAAGCGGCTTGAAACATCTGTTTTTTCAGATGTGAATTAGTTGAGTTTGTGCTGGTTAGCAAATGAACATTTCTAGCAGAAATACCATGCTCTTCAGATATCAGCGAGCAAATGGTGTTTACTGAAAATGGCTTTAAAGGTTTATCAATGAATTGAAGTTGTTTTTCTTCAGATAATGAAATAGCAACACCGAAGCCTTGGAGTGTTTTAATGGCATGGAGCAACTTGGGCTCTAGAAAATTCAAGTCGTCAGCAATTTTACCCATTGGCAAACTGTGTGTATTCTCAAAAAAAGAGAGAAAGCGAACGTAAAATGTATGCTCCATAAACAATTATGGCTTATTTATAAAATACGATTGTGAAATAATTAGTTAATCACTTTATCGTTAAGCACAATGCTGACCTGTTTCTGATCATCTCGCGGTAATGTAATCTTGAATTGTTTGGTTTCTTTATTATCCGCAGACACCGTCACCACATGTAGTCCACTACTTATATAAGTTAGTTCGACCTGTCCATTTTCATTAGTTTGCTTTTGCAAGTCGTTACTTGTTTTAACCATTGCCTGCGGCACACCCGCGCCAGACTTATCGATCACTTCCACCGTGATTTTAAAAGCTCCCCAGGAATCCATGCCAAGCAAGCTACAAGATGAAAGAAACAACAAACAGAACATTCCAATAATGGAGCGTTTTAAGGAATTATTCATAGGGAATTTATATTTTGTCGATTTACCAGAAACAAGATAAAGCTGAATTACTTACCACCAGCTTTTTTGATAAAAGAAATTATATCGTGATTTTTGATTCGTTTGGCAAATTTTAACGCAGTATCGCCATTATCATCTGACATATTTGGATCAGCGCCATTATCGAGTAAGTATTGAACAAGCTCTGGATTATCTTCACTTATGGCCACAAACAAAGCCGAATAACCGGTTTCCGACCTAACATTCGGATCAGCTCCTTTACCCACCAATTTCTTTACAATCGACAAATGCCCCTTGGCACTAGCAGCAATCAACGCTGTATCCCCATTTACTGTCTCCGCATTAATATCAGCACCTGCGTCAATCAATACATCAACGATATCATCATATCCATCTTGCGCAGCCAACATCAAAGCAGTTACGTTATCGTAGCGTGAGAATCTAGCATTAGCGTCCGCACCTTTTTGAAGAAGCAACTTAACAACTTCCTTATATCCACTACCTGCCGCCGTAATCAGAACGGGAGCCCCATATTGATTTTTAATATTAGGGTTTGCACCTTTTTTCAACAAAAGTGTAGCGATGTTTGTGTGTTTATTTGTAAGTGCATGAAATAATAATGAATTGTTATCTATATCGTGAAAATTCACATCACCTTTATTCTTAATATAGGTTTTTACTGTCGCTTCATCACCAGATTTTACGGCGGTCAAAATGAGTTTTTCTGCCGCTGTTAGAGGAACACAAAAACAAACATAAATGAACAGAATGAATAATGATTTAATCCTCCAGCATTTCATATGTGCACGACATCCCTTTCTATTTTAACTATTCCAAAAACACGCGATAAAACCTGAAATTACATCATCATCTTATTCAGTTATTTTAACTGTAAGCACATCACATGGCGAACCATGCAACACAGCCGATGCTGTTGAGCCAAGAAGACGCGCAATACCATGACGACCATGTGATCCTATAACAATCAAATCCGAAGCGTTTTCCTGGGCGACACGATGAATTTCCGCTTTAGTTGCTCCAACAGTAATCAACTTTTCACAAGGCAAACAATTAAGCTGACCCATCAAACGATCAATATGCGTTTCAGCGCGTTTAACAAGATCATTTTCTATATCGACATTTAAAACCGGAACTAAATCGTAATTTGATTCAAGTATCACAGGCTCTACCACCGTCAAAATTAACACTTTGCTCACTTGAAATTTTTGGGCTAAATCCAGAGCCTTTCGTAAAATCTGTTCTGCTTCAGAAGATACATCAATGGCCACCAATATATTTCGATATAATTCCATTATTAAATGCCTTTAAGATTCGATACTGTTAGTAATAAAAACTTGCGACTCATGGAGACTTTATCAGTGTGTTTTTAGTATTTTACCTGCAATGAATGTAATAACTCTTACCCGTTCACAACAAATGAGCCTGACTCAATTACCAACTTAACAACCAACAAATTTTAATCTAGCGTATAGAAAATTATAGATCTGAAACACACTTCAATATTCAATTTATTATTTCGGTTTGCCTAATTGGGCAATTATATTTAATAAGTACAAATATATAATGATGTAACGAAGAGTTCATTCGCGTATGCGGAATTTTTAAAGAGTACTATGCTAATCATATCGCATAACAGATATGACTACTTAAATAGAGTACTTAGCAAGAAAGATAAAGACATAAGTAAATGGAGGGGAGTAAAGTAAATTAGGTCGGAAATTTTACACTAGCAACACACTTTAAGTATGTTGCTAATGCAATGTTTTTTAATTAGGTGCTCGGACTTATCGCGATAATTAAGCTTCTTCGTCACGTCCAACTAACTGAACCAGTGCCATAGGAGCTTTATCGCCAGCACGATAGCCGTACTTCAATATTCGAACGTAACCGCCCGGGCGCGCTTTAAAATGTGGGCCTAACTCAGAAAAGAGTTTTCCAACAACTTCTTTATCTCTTAGACGATCAAATGCTAACCTTCTGTTTGCTACAGAGTCACTTTTAGCTTTTGTGATTAGCGGCTCCGCGACTCTTCGCAGTTCTTTCGCTTTCGCTAGTGTAGTCTTAATAGTTTCGTGACGAAACAAGGAAACAGTTAAACTTTGTAACGTGGCTTTTCTGTGACTACTATTCCGACTTAACTGTCTGCCAATATTCTTATGTCGCATGATTACTTATTCCTAAAAAGTTCGGTTTTTTGATTATCAACCGATATCTTTGACTTTATCTTTTATTTGACTCGGTGGCCAATTCTCTAAACGCATACCAAGGGATAATCCCTTAGAAGCAAGAACATCTTTGATTTCAGTTAGAGACTTTTTACCAAGATTTGGTGTTTTCAATAACTCAACTTCAGTACGTTGAATTAAATCTCCGATATAGTAGATATTCTCTGCCTTCAGACAATTCGCTGACCGCACAGTAAGTTCAAGGTCATCAACAGGTCTTATCAAGATAGGATCAACTTCAGGCTCATCTGCCTTAGGCTCTTCTTCTTTCTTACCCTTTAAGTCGATAAACTGTGTTAATTGGTCTTGCAAAATTGTTGCAGCAGAGCGGATCGTCTCTTCTGGGTCTACTGTGCCGTTTGTTTCTAGCTCAATAATTAATTTATCAAGATCTGTGCGTTGATCTACGCGAGCACTGTCGACGAAATATGCAACTTTTAGAATCGGACTAAATGATGCGTCCAATTGCAGTCTTCCAATTGGAGTATCTTCATCGTTAATACGAACTGTTGCAGGCTGATATCCTCGGTTTCTTGAGATTTTAACCGACATATTCAACTCACCAGACTTTGTCAGATTGGCGATAACGTGATCACCATTCATAATCTCAATGTCGTGATCCAATGTGAAGTCATTTGCGGTAACCACACAAGGGCCTTTTTTATTTAAAGTGATCGTTGCTTCATCTTTTGAGTGCATTCTGATGGCAAGCTCTTTTAAATTTAAAAGAATCTCGATGACATCCTCTTGCACACCTTCGATTGTGCTGTACTCGTGCAATACGCCGTCTATTTCAACTTCAACTACCGCACATCCGGGCATTGACGACAATAAAATTCTTCGTAGTGCACTTCCAAGCGTGTGGCCAAACCCTCTTTCAAGCGGCTCTAGAACTATTTTTGCTTTCGTTTCAGAGTCTTTTTGAACATCTACCAAACGAGGCTTTAATAGATCATTTAATGCACCTTGCATGTATTTTCCTCTTCAATAGCGCGTTGAATTATTTCGAATACAGCTCAACAATTAGTTGCTCATTTATATCAGATGGCAACTCGCTTCGCTCAGGCACTTGGTTGAAGACACCTTCCATTTTATCAACATCAACAGTTAACCAATCCGAGAATCCGCGTTGCTTGGCAGCATCTAGTGCGCCTTTAATTCTTAATTGTACTTTTCTTTTGTCCTGGATGCTAATTACGTCATTTGGTTTCACTTGATAAGACGGTATATTAACCTTTTTACCGTTAACAATAATCGCATTATGACGAACCAACTGACGCGCTTCAGAACGAGAAGAACCAAAACCCATACGATAAGCTACGTTATCTAAACGTCTTTCCAACAATTGTAATAGATTTTCGCCGGTCGAACCCTTGATTCGATCTGCCTCTTTATAATACAGTCGAAATTGCCCTTCTAAAACTCCGTAAATTCTACGAACTTTTTGTTTTTCCCTTAACTGTGAAGCATAGTCAGACAAACGGCCTCTTCGTTGCCCATGCTGCCCAGGTGGGAATGGGCGTGTCTCAATAGCACACTTACTTGTATAACACTTCTCGCCTTTAAGAAACAATTTTACGCCTTCTCGACGACATTGTCGGCATTTGGAACCAATATACCTTGCCACGATAAATCTCCCGCTTTAAACTCTTCTTTTCTTAGGCGGACGACAACCGTTGTGAGGTATCGGTGTAACATCCGTTATATTGTTGATTTTGAAGCCAACCAAATTAAGTGCGCGAACAGCAGACTCTCGACCTGGCCCAGGACCTTTAACGAAAACATCCACATTTTTAACACCATATTCTTGCGCCGCTCTCGCTGCTCTTTCTGATGCTACCTGTGCAGCGAACGGTGTACTCTTTCTAGAGCCTCTAAACCCTGAACCACCTGCTGTTGCCCAAGTTAACGTATTTCCTTGACGATCTGATATTGTTACGATGGTGTTGTTAAATGATGCGTGTATATGTGCCACCGCATCAGAAACATTCTTTTTAACCCGTTTGCGACTTTTGCTGCCTGCTTTTGCCATGCTGATTCCTACTAAACCACACTGGTTGATTATTTTTTAATCATTTTGCGCGGTCCTTTTCGGGTACGCGCGTTCGTTTTTGTTCGTTGTCCTCTTAAGGGGAGTCCACGACGGTGACGTATACCACGGAAACATCCCAAATCCATCAATCTCTTGATATTCATTGAAACCTCACGTCTTAGGTCACCTTCAACAACAAATTTCCCTACTTCTTGACGAAGCGTTTCCAACTGATCTTCGCCTAAATCTCTAATTTTAACTGTAGGCTCAATTCCACTTGCAGAACAAATACCCTGCGCTCGTGTTTTACCTATTCCGTAAATAGATGTTAGCGCTATAACTGCATGTTTGTTCGTTGGAATATTAATACCGGCTATGCGCGCCATGCGTCTTCACTCCAAAATTAATTCGGCCCATCAAAGGCGCCGAAGTTTACTATTCTTTTACATCAAGATCAACTATTAATTAACCTTGGCGCTGCTTATGTTTTGCATCTTTGCATATCACGCGGATTACACCTTTTCTTCGCACAATTCTACAATTTCTGCACATTTTTTTTACAGAAGCTCTAACCTTCATTACAAACTCCAAACTTTAAATATTAATTTTTCGATATTTAGACTATCTATCGAACAAGGCCGCCGCCTCGTCCATGGGCTTTGAGATTAGCCTTTTTCATTAGACCATCATATTGGTGCGACATCATGTGAGCTTGCACTTGAGCCATGAAATCCATGACCACAATTACGACGATCAATAATGAAGTGCCACCAAAATAGAAAGGGACATTCCAATAAAGAATCAAAAACTCTGGCAGCAAACAAACTGCGGTAATATAAATCGCACCAGCTAAGGTTAGTCGCGACATAATATTATCGATGTATTTAGCTGTTTGCTCTCCGGGACGAACACCCGGTATGAATGCACCAGATTTTTTCAGGTTGTCTGCTGTGTCTTTAGGATTGAATACGAGTGCAGTGTAAAAAAAACAAAAGAACACGATTGCAATAGCATAACACAGTACATATAGAGGTTGACCTGGCGACAAAGTAGAGGAAAGGTCTTTTAGCCACTCCATGCCTTCGCCAGCACTACCGAACCAACCACCTATTGTAGCCGGAAATAAAATTATACTTGAAGCAAAAATCGGTGGAATTACACCTGCCATGTTTACTTTCAAGGGAAGATGACTAGTCCCACCTGCATACAATTTGTTGCCTTGCTGACGCTTTGCGTAATTGACAGTTATTCGTCTTTGCCCACGCTCAACGAACACAACAAAAAATGTTACCGCAAGCGCCAAACCAAACAAAATCAACACAGTGAACCATTGTAATTCACCAGTTTTTGCAAGCTCCATTGTTCCAGCGACCGCTGAAGGTAATCCAGCAACTATACCTGCAAATATGATAATGGATATACCGTTACCTATACCACGCTCAGTCACTTGCTCACCAAGCCACATTAAGAACATAGTGCCGGTAACAAGAGTGACAACTGCAGTAATAACAAATAAAGGACCAGGATCAATTACAACCGATACATTACCTATTCGTTGCTGCTGAAGGGCAATAGCAATACCGATAGCCTGAAACGTAGCTAAAAGTAGCGTCAATTGACGAGTGTATTGGGTAATTTTCCTTCGCCCAGATTCACCTTCTTTCTTAAGCTGCTCTAGCTTTGGCCAAACAGACGTGAGTAGCTGTACGATAATGGATGCAGAAATATAGGGCATAACCCCCAGAGCGAAGACGGATAGACGCCCAAGAGCCCCCCCTGAGAACATGTTAAACATGTCCAGTATGGTGCCTTTTGTTTGCTCAAATAACAAAGCTAAAGCAGCGGGGTCGATTCCCGGAACAGGAATATGAGCACCAATCCTAAATACGATCAGCGCACCAATAACGAACATCAAACGTTGTCTAAGCTCAGTCAGCTTACCACTTGCTAAACTTGTCGCCATTGAGGATGCGTTAGCCACTTATTCTTCTACCTTGCCACCGGCTTCTTCTATCGCTTTTTTAGCACCTACTGTAACACCTAGGCCGACGATTGATTTAGCGTTAGTAATTTCACCTGATTTGATAACCTTTGCAGATTTAATATATTCAGGAATCAGGCCTTCTTTTTTCAAAATAGCCAAATCGATTGTATCAGACGCGACATTACTCAACTGATCCAATCTGATCTCTGTTTTGAATTTCTTAGTACGAGAAGCGAAACCAACTTTTGGCAATCTTCTTTGCAAAGGCATTTGACCGCCTTCAAAACCTATTTGAACTTTACCACCTGAGCGAGATTTTTGCCCTTTGTGGCCTCGTCCGCATGTTTTGCCAAGCCCGGAACCCATACCGCGACCAACCCGCTTTCGGCTTACACGCGATCCGACGCCGGGACTCAAAGAATTCAGTTTCATATCATAACTCCTCAACGCGTAATAGATATGAGACCTTGTTGATCATGCCCATATTTTCCGCTGTACCGTCAACAACGACGGAATGATTCATTTTTCTAATTCCAAGGCCTGCAACACATGCCTTGTGATTTTTTAACCTGCCGTTAGTACTTTTCACTAACGTTACTTTATATTTTTGATTGCTCATGAACTAGTCCAAAATATCTTCAACAGTTTTACCGCGTTTAGTCGCGACTGCTTCTGGTGAATTCATATCTTTCAAGCCTTGTATTGTAGCGCGAACGACATTAACTGGGTTATTTGTTCCGATACACTTAGCGAGCACATTATGTACACCCACTACTTCAAACACCGCCCGCATAGCACCACCGGCAATGATACCAGTACCATCTGATGCTGGCTTCATAAATACTTTAGCTGCGCCATGTGTTCCGACAAGTGGGTACTGCAACGTATCACCATTGAGACTGACATCAACCATGTTTTTACGCGCTTTTTCCAATGCCTTTTGAATCGCTACAGGAACTTCACGTGCTTTACCACTTCCGAAACCAACACGCCCTTTTCCATCACCTACTACAGTTAATGCAGAAAATCCAAATTGACGGCCGCCTTTTACAACTTTAGCAACTCTGTTAACTGCTACCAGTTTTTCTTGTAAATCGTCGTTTCCTGTAGGTACGTCAAAATTAGCCATATTACACCTTATTAATTAAAAACTGAGTCCGTTTTCTCTGGCCGCATCAGCCAAAGCTTTTATTCGGCCATGATACTTGAAACCAGAACGATCAAAGGCAACTTCAGTAACCCCTTTATCCGATGCGCGCTGTGCGATTAATTTACCAATCACACTAGCTGCATCTGCATTTCCTGAAAAACCATCTAATATTTCTTTAACTGATTTCTCAACCGTAGAAGCTGAAGCAACTACAACATCGCCTTCCGGACTAATAATTTGTGCATAAATGTGCTTAGGTGTTCTATGTACGCACAATCGCGTTTTACCTAAACGCTTAAGTTTTGCTCGCGTTTTAACCGAGCGCCTAACTCTAGCAGCTTTCTTATTCATCGGTTTAATCTCTATTTTTTCTTGGCTTCTTTACGAACTACGTGTTCGTCGGCATACCTGACACCTTTGCCTTTATATGGCTCTGGTGGTCTGTAAGCACGAATATTTGCCGCAACTTGACCAACAGCCTGCTTGTCAATACCTCTGACTACAATGTCGGTTTGACTTGGGGTCTCAATTGTAATGCCCTCTGGCACCTGGAATTCGACTGGATGAGAAAATCCCAATGTTAAATTGAGCTTTTTACCTTGCGCTTGCGCTCGATAACCAACCCCAACTAATTGTAGTTTTTTCTCAAAACCCTTAGAAACACCAACCACCATATTATTTAGTATGGCTCGTGTAGTGCCCGCTAGTGCAATCGCTTGCATAGATTTTTGTTTGCTTTGGATGCTAACGACATTATCTGATACAGATGCAGTTACCAGGTGATGAACTGTAAAGTTCATCACCCCTTTTGGGCCTTTTACATTTACAGTTTGCTGATCTATTCCCACATCAACTCCGGTTGGAACAGGAATAGGTTTATTAGCAACGCGTGACATCTTATTCTCCTATATTAGGCAACGTAGCAGAGGACTTCACCACCGCAACCAGCTTTTCTCGCTGCACGGTCAGTCATTACGCCCTTTGATGTTGAAATAACAGCGACACCAAGTCCACTACGTACTTTAGGAAGCTCTTCAACACCTTTATATATTCGTAAACCCGGTCGACTCACTCTGGTTAGCTCTTCTATTACAGGCTTATTTTCGTAATACTTTAAAGTTATTACCATGGAGACTTTATTACCGTCTTGCTCTTTGGCTACATTTAAAATATAACCTTCGACTTTTAACAAATTCGCAATCGCTTCTTTATTCTTAGAAGAAGGCATATGGACTGTTTCTTTATTGGCCGCTTGCGCGTTTCTGATGCGAGTCAACATATCAGCTATTGGATCGGACATTGACATGATTAGGCTCCTTGGTTTACCAGCTTGATTTAACCAAGCCGGGCACATCACCCCGCATGGCAGCTTCTCTCAATTTGTTTCTTGAAAGGCCGAATTTTCTATAATAGCCATGAGGACGCCCAGTAACTTTACAACGGTTTCTTTGCCTTACAGCACTAGAGTTACGGGGCAAGCTGTGAAATCGCTTTGCAGCAGCATCCCTTTCTTCAATGCTCAAGTTTTCATCCAGCATCGCTTTTTTTAGATCTTTTCTTTTTTGAGCGAACTTTTTAACAAGCTTTTCCCGCTTCAGCTCTCTGTTTATCATGCTTTTTTTAGCCATTTTGAATCAACCTTAACTTTTGAACGGAAAATTGAAGGCGGATAACAGAGCTTTGCCTTCTTCGTTAGTTTTAGCAGTAGTGGTAATTGTAATATCCATACCGCGCAACTTATCAATTTTATCGTAATCTATCTCAGGAAAAATGATCTGCTCAGATACGCCCATACTGTAGTTGCCGCGACCATCAAATGATTTAGGATTTAAACCTCTAAAATCACGAATTCGAGGAATTGAAACAGAGACAAGGCGATCAAGAAACTCGTACATTCTTTCTTTGCGTAATGTCACCTTACAACCTATAGGCCAGCCGTCTCGAACTTTAAATCCTGCAATTGATTTTCTCGCTAACGTGACAACGGGTTTTTGCCCACTAATTTTTGTCATGTCGCTAACTGCAAACTCGATGATTTTCTTATCAGCTATCGCTTCGCCTAACCCCATATTGAGTGTGATTTTGGTGATTTTTGGCACTTCCATTACACTTTTATAAGCAAACTCTTCAGTTAACTTTTTAATTACGGTTTCTTTATAGTACTCTCTTAGCCTTGCCATCTTAAACCCTTATCACACATCAATGCTTTCGCCGTTAGAACGAAAAACACGCACCTTCGACCCATCGTCTAATAATTTGAAGCCGACCCGATCACCCTTTCCTGTTGCTGGGTTAAATATCATCACATTTGACATATGAAAGGGAGCCTCTCTATCGATAATGCCACCTGGTTGATTTAATTGTGGATTACCCTTTGTGTGGCGCTTAACCATATTCACGCCTTCAACAATTATGCGTTCACTAGATACTACTCTAGTAACACGTCCTCGCTTACCTTTGTCTTTTCCAGCAATGACTAACACATCATCACCCATACGAATCTTGCGCATATCATGCAACCTTCATTTTTTAAATAACTTCTGGAGCCAGAGAAACTATTTTCATGAAATTTTCTGTTCTAAGCTCACGCGTAACTGGCCCAAAAATTCGTGTACCAATAGGCTGATTTTGGTTATTTAACAGAACAGCTGCGTTTCCATCAAAACGAATCAAAGAACCATCCGGCCGACGAACACCCTTTTTTGTTCTGACAACTACCGCATTGTAAACATCACCTTTTTTGACTTTCCCGCGTGGAATCGCCTCTTTAATGCTTACTTTAACTATATCGCCTATTTCTGCATAGCGGCGATGTGAGCCCCCAAGAACCTTGATACATTGTACTCGGCGAGCCCCACTGTTATCTGCAACGTCAAGTACTGACTGCATCTGAATCATGGCTTATCTCCAATCAATCTAGCCCCAACCTAATCAGGGCGACGGATTCTATCATATAATTATCTAAACTCAAAACACTACCGATTATAGATAGTCTAAAAGTATTAGCTTCGGCAATAATTGCTATCGACTATGTATTACTTAGCCTTTTCAACAACTTCCACCAATGCAAATTTCTTCTGCTTTGATAATGGGCGACAAGCTTTTATTGAAACCAAGTCACCTTCAGAACATGTGTTTTCTTCATCATGTGCATGTAATTTCGTTGTTTGTTTTACAAATTTACCATACAAAGGATGCTTCACTTTCCGCTCAATACTGACTGTAATAGTTTTGTCAGCTTTATTGCTAATAACACGCCCTGTTAATACTCGCTCTTTTATAGAAGCTTCATTCATTATTCAGCCCCCTTATTTTTTAAAATGTTGATTTCAGTCTTAACGCGTGCAATATTTCTTCGCACCTGCTTCAACTGATGGGTAGTACCCAATTGACTAGTCGCGTGCTGCATTCGCAAGTTAAATTGCTCTTTCAACAAATCCATTAGTGACGCGCTAAGTGAATCAGCACTTTCACCTTTATAACTATTTGCTTTCATATCTCTTTCCTAAAGTACCGTACGAGAGACAAACGTTGTCTTAATGGGTAGCTTTGCCGCTGCTAATCGAAACGCTTCTCTAGCAATTTCTTCAGACACACCTTCCATCTCATACAACATTCGACCAGGTTGAATTTGTGCAACCCAATATTCAACGTTGCCTTTACCTTTACCCATACGTACTTCTAGCGGTTTATTGGTAATTGGCTTGTCTGGAAAAATTCTGATCCAAATCTTACCACCACGTTTAATATGTCGAGTCATAGCTCTACGGGCGGCCTCAATTTGACGCGCGGTAATACGACCTCTTTCTGTCGCTTTTAAACCATATTCGCCAAAACTGACTTTATTTCCAGTTGCAGCCCACCCGCGATTTCTACCTTTAAATTGTTTACGAAACTTAGTCCGCTTAGGTTGTAACATTTGCGGCTCCTTATATTATCCGTTGGCAACAGCTTTAGATGCTGATGAATCTTCTGCCTGAAGTGTGTTTTTATCAAACACTTCTCCTTTAAAAATCCACACTTTTATACCAATAATGCCGTAAGTCGTTAATGCTTCTGCAGTACCATAATCTATATTTGCCCTAAGCGTGTGCAAAGGAACACGACCTTCCCGATACCACTCACTTCTAGCGATCTCGGCACCGTTTAATCGGCCGGCAACATTTATTCGAATACCTTGAGCACCCAATCTCATCGAATTAAATACAGCTCGCTTCATGGCGCGGCGGAACATGATTCGCTTAACTAACTGCTGTGCGATACTTTCCGCAACTAGTGTAGCGTCCAACTCAGGCTTGCGAATTTCTTCGATATTAATATGAACTGGGATGCCCATCATCTTAGAAACACCCTTTCTAAGACGCTCTATATCTTCGCCTTTCTTACCAATTACGATACCTGGACGAGCAGAATGGATTACGATTCTTGCGTTTTTTGCAGGTCTTGTGATCTCAATCTTGCTTACAGACGCATGACCGAGCTTCTTTTTCAAATAATCACGTACTTTTAAATCAATATTCAAATAGTTAGCGTAATCCTTAGAATCAGCGTACCATTTGGAATTCCAGTCAGTAACAACCCCTAATCTAAAACCCGTAGGATGAATTTTTTGTCCCATTTTAATTCCTCTTAACGATCAGAGACTGTCACGTTTATGTGACTGGTGCGTTTTAATATACGGTTGGCGCGTCCCTTTGCTCTCGGACGAATCCTTTTTAACGTCGGACCTTCGTCAATTGAAATTGCGCTAACTTTAAGCTCATCAATATCCGCACCTTCGTTATGCTCTGCATTTGCAATCGCTGACTCTAATACTTTTTTAACTATTGAAGCAGCTTTTTTATTGCTAAAACTAAGTACCTGCAAAGCCTTTTCTACTTCAATCCCTCTAATTTGATCTGCAACCAAACGCGCTTTTTGTGGTGAAATACGCGAAAATTTGAGTTTTGCATCTACTTGCATAAATTTCCCCTTAAATTAACGTGATTTCTTATCAGCTACGTGACCACGATAGGTGCGCGTCAGTGCAAATTCACCTAACTTGTGTCCGACCATATTTTCGTTAATTAAAACTGGAACATGCTGACGACCGTTATGTACAGCTATTGTAAGACCAACCATATCTGGAAGCACCATTGAGCGACGAGACCAAGTTTTTATTGGTCTGCGGTTATTTGTTTCAACAGCCTGCTGAACTTTCTTTACCAAATGCTCATCGATGAATGGGCCTTTTTTAATAGAACGTGGCATACGTAATCCTCTTTTACCTTCTACTTGCGTCGACGAACAATGAGTTTATCTGTTCGTTTATTGCGACGAGTTTTATAACCTTTAGTAGGGACACCCCATGGTGTTACCGGATGCCTGCCACCAGAAGATTTGCCTTCACCCCCACCATGTGGATGGTCAACAGGATTCATAACACAACCACGGACAACAGGCCGTCTACCTCTCCAACGAGTTGCACCCGCCTTACCAAGAGAACGTAAGCTATGCTCGGAATTTCCCACTTCACCAATTGTCGCTTTGCAATCCGCTAAAACAAGACGTTGCTCACCAGAACGAAGCCTTAACATTGCGTGACGCCCTTCTTTAGCAACCAATTGCACAGTTGCGCCTGCGCTACGCGCCATTTGCGCGCCTTTACCTGGCTTTAATTCGACACAATGAACATTTGTACCAACAGGGATGTTTCTTAATGGAAGACAATTGCCTGGTTTTATAGGCGCATCATCTCCAGACACTATCTTAGCTCCGGCTGCTACACCTTTTGGAGCAATGATATATTTCCGCTCACCATCAGCATATACCAACAATGCTATATGTGATGTACGGTTAGGGTCATATTCCAGCCTTTCAACTGTAGCTGGAATACCATCTTTATTCCTTTTGAAATCAATTTTTCTATAATGGTGCTTATGACCGCCTCCGCGATGACGCACAGTGATGCGACCATTATTATTTCGACCGGCATTTTGTTTTTGTTTTTCAAGAAGCCCGGAATAGGGCTTACCCGAATGTAACTCTTGATTAACTACTTTAACAAGAAATCTTCTGCCTGGTGAAGTTGGTTTTGTTTTTACTATAGCCATGATAATTTATTCCTTCGCTAACGCTATTCAGCGCTCATGTAATCAATATCAAAGCCCTGCTCAAGCTTTACATAAGCTTTTTTCCAGTCTGCTCTTCGCCCCTTCTTGGCTCCAGCACGACCTTTTGTTTTGCCTTTGACATTCACTACATTTACGGACTCGACTTTGACTTCGAACAATAACTCAATTGCGTTTTGAACTTCTTGTTTAGTAGCATCTTTAACTACTTTAAAAACAAATTGGTTATTTGCGTCAGCTGAGTTAGTGGATTTTTCAGAAACATGAGGTGCTACCAATACTTTCATTAATCTTTCTTGACTCATTTTAGTAATGCCTCCACCTTCTTTATTGCTTCGATTGTGACAAGCACTTTCTCATGCGCAATTAAACCAACAGGACTCAATGAGTTGGCCGTTGAGATTCCAACATTAACCAAGTTTCTTGAAGACAAGTATACATTTTCGTCGAATTGATCCGTAACTATCAATACATTATCGAGACCTAAAGATTTTAGCTTGGTGTTTAACTCTTTAGTTTTAGGTGTTTCTTGACTCAAAGAATCCACAACCACCAATCTATCTTGACGCACCAGTTCGGATAAGATAGATCGTATCGCTGCTTTGTGCATTTTTTTGTTAACTTTTTGCTCATAGTTTCTGGGTGAAGCAGCAAATGTTTTACCACCCCCTTTCCAGATTGGGCTACGAATTGTTCCTGCGCGAGCTCTACCTGTACCTTTTTGGCGCCAAGGTTTAGCTCCGCCACCACTAACGTCCGATCGTGACTTTTGTGCCTTGGTACCTGCGCGACCTGCAGCCATGTAAGCAGTTACAACCTGGTGCACTAAATCTTCTTTAAAATCGCTCGCAAAAACATCGTCGGACAACGTAATATCTGAGCTCTCTGAGCCATTTTGGCTTAATGCTTTATAGTCCATGAACTTATCCTCTTAGGTGCGTGCTTTAACAGCAGAACGGATTAACAAGTCACCACCTTTTGAACCTGGGACAGCTCCTTTTACCAAAAGCAAGTTACGTTCGACATCTACGCGAACAACATCCAACGTTTGCGCTACACGCTGAACAGCACCCATTTGACCAGACATTTTCTTGCCTTTAAATACTTTACCAGGCGATTGGTTTTGCCCAATAGAACCTGGAGTTCTGTGAGACAGGGAGTTACCATGAGTAGCATCTTTAATAGCAAAATTGTGTCTTTTTACGGTACCAGCAAATCCTTTACCGATTGTAGTACCTGTAACATCAACTTTTTGCCCAGCTTCAAATATGTCAACTTTAATCTCGCCACCGATTTGCAAACTGTCAGTCTCTTTTTCGGTTAAACGAAATTCCCACAAACCTCTGCCGGCTTCTACGCCACCTTTGGCAAAGTGGCCCGCCATTGCTTGATTAACGCGATTTGTTTTCTTAGCTCCAACCGTAACTTGCATCGCAAGGTAGCCATCGTTTTCCAAGTTTTTAAGTTGGGTTATACGATTTGGCTCTACTTCAATAACAGTTACAGGTATGGAATCGCCTGACTCGGTAAACACTCGAGTCATTCCGCATTTACGTCCTACGACACCTATAGTCATAATTTTTATTTCCTCTAGTGCTGATTTCGATTGATCAGCGGGATTCACACATTAACAGTATGTAATGATTTTTATTTACTGTGACTAGTTAAGCTTGATCTGAACATCTACACCTGCAGCAAGATCCAGCTTCATAAGTGCATCAACAGTTTTATCTGTTGGATCCACAATATCCATTAGTCTTTTATGTGTTCTGATTTCATACTGATCACGCGCATCTTTATTAACGTGAGGCGAAATCAAAACAGTGAATTTTTCAATTTTTGTTGGCAAAGGAATAGGTCCACGCACCTGCGCACCCGTTCTTTTTGCGGTCTCTACAATCTCTTTAGTCGATTGATCAATCAGGCGATGATCAAATCCTTTTAAACGAATACGAATACGTTGATTAGATGTCATGTTTAATTACTCAAAAATTTTCGCTACAACACCTGCGCCAACAGTACGACCACCTTCACGGATCGCAAAGCGCAAGCCCTCTTCCATTGCAATGGGTGCAATCAATTTTACTTTCATGTTTACGTTGTCACCAGGCATTACCATTTCAACACCATCTGGTAATTCACAAGCACCTGTTACGTCGGTTGTACGAAAATAAAACTGCGGGCGGTAACCCTTGAAGAATGGTGTATGACGACCACCTTCATCTTTACTCAACACATAAACTTCAGCTTCGAAGTATGTGTGTGGTGTAATTGAGCCAGGTTGCGCCAATACTTGACCACGCTCAATTTCTTCACGCTTTGTACCACGCAATAAAATCCCTACGTTATCACCGGCACGACCTTCGTCCAATAATTTACGAAACATTTCTACGCCGGTTACTGTTGTTTTTGCCGTATCTTTGATACCAACAATTTCAACTTCTTCACCGACTTTAACGATACCGCGCTCAATACGACCGGTTGCCACGGTACCACGACCGGAAATTGAGAATACGTCTTCTACTGGCATCAGAAAGGCGCCATCCACAGCTCGCTCTGGCTCTGGAATGTAGCTATCCATGGCGTCGATTAGCTTGTAGATTGCTGGCACACCGATGTCTGATTGATCGCCTTCGATTGCTTTCAATGCTGAACCGATTACAACTGGTGTATCATCACCTGGAAATTCATAAGCATCCAGTAACTCACGCACTTCCATTTCAACCAATTCCAACAGCTCTTCATCATCAACCATATCAGCCTTGTTCAGGAATACCACGATATAAGGTACGCCAACCTGTCTGGACAACAGGATATGCTCACGTGTTTGTGGCATTGGGCCGTCAGCAGCGGAACAAACAAGAATTGCACCGTCCATTTGAGCCGCACCGGTAATCATGTTTTTAACGTAGTCAGCATGTCCTGGGCAGTCAACGTGTGCATAGTGACGTGTATCAGACTCATATTCTACGTGCGCTGTTGCGATGGTTATGCCGCGTGCACGCTCTTCTGGCGCGCTATCGATTTGATCGTAATCTTTCGTCTCACCACCGTGCTTTTCTGACATACATTTGGTCAATGCTGCCGTCAGTGTAGTTTTACCATGGTCAACGTGACCGATTGTGCCTACGTTAACGTGTGGTTTGGTACGTTCAAATTTTTCCTTGGACACGACTTTGCCTCACTCTAAATATTAAAACTAAAATCTTCTACGAAACTTTCTTAATGATAACTTCTGCAACATTACTCGGTGCTTCACTATATCTAGCAAATTCCATTGAATATGTTGCCCTACCCTGCGTTGCAGAGCGTAAGTCTGTAGCATAACCAAACATTTCTGACAATGGCACTTCGGCTCTAATAACCTTGCCAGATGGGTTGTCATCCATTCCTTGAACCATACCTCGTCGACGGTTTAGATCCCCCATAACATCACCCATATAGTCATCAGGAGTAACAACCTCAACCTTCATGACAGGCTCAAGTAAAGCAGGTGACGCATTCAAAGCACCTTGACGAAAACCCATGGAGCCGGCAATTTTAAACGCCATTTCATTTGAATCAACATCGTGATAAGAACCGTCATAGAGCGTAACTCTCACATCAACAACTGGAAATCCGGCTAGCACACCGTTTTTCATTTGCTCCTGCACACCCTGATCTACGGCAGGAATATATTCTTTAGGTATTGCACCGCCAACGATTTCGTTAACGAATTCATAACCTGTACCAGGCTCTTTGGGCTCAATCTTCAACCAGACATGACCATACTGACCTCGGCCACCTGATTGACGAACAAATTTACCCTCTTGCTTAACCGATTGCTTTATAGTTTCTCGGTATGCAACTTGTGGAGCGCCAACGTTGGCATCCACCGAAAATTCTCTTTTAAGTCGATCAACAATAATCTCCAGATGTAATTCGCCCATTCCTGAAATAATTGTTTGACCAGACTCTTCATCTGTTTGCACTCTGAATGACGGGTCTTCCTGGGCAAGCTTACCTAGGGCAACACCCATCTTCTCTTGATCCGCTTTTGTTCTCGGCTCAATTGCGACAGAGATTACCGGCTCAGGAAACTCCATTCGCTCCAAAGTAATCACATCACCAACAGAACAAAGTGTATCGCCAGTTGACACTGCTTTTAACCCAACAGCAGCGGCAATATCACCGGCGCGTACTTCTTTGATTTCTTCGCGACTATTAGCATGCATTTGCATTATTCGGCCGATGCGCTCTTTTTTACCTTTCACCGGATTGAAAACAAAATCACCGGAATTCAGCACGCCAGAATAAACTCGAAAAAACGCCAACGTTCCAACAAATGGATCCGTAGCAATTTTAAATGCCAGACCAGCAAAGGGTTCATCATCTTTTGCATGACGAACCGCCTCAGACTCAGAAGTATCATTCAACACCCCTTTAATCGGTGGCACATCTACAGGCGAGGGTAGATATCTAACCACGGCATCCAACATGGCTTGCACGCCTTTGTTTTTAAACGCCGACCCACAAAGACAAGGCACAATCTCGTTATTTAACGTACGTATACGTAGTCCAGCATGTATTTCATCATTGGATAATCCCCCTTCATCAAGGTACTTATCCATTAATTCATCATCTGCTTCAGCAGCTGCTTCTATCATTTGCTCGCGATAGGTTTCACACTCCTCGAGCATTGATGAAGGCACATCTCCTGCCTCATACGTCAACCCGCGGTCAATCTCATTCCAATATATAGCTTGCATGCGAATGAGATCGACTACACCTTTAAAATTTTCTTCCGCACCAATTGGGAGCTGTATTGGCACCGGATACGCGCCCAATCGATCCTCAATTTGCTTAACTACGCGTAGAAAATTGGCACCCGCACGATCCATTTTGTTAACGAACGCCATGCGGGGAACACCATACTTATTTCCTTGACGCCAGACTGTTTCAGACTGCGGCTCAACTCCACCTACTGCACAAAACACTGCAACAGCACCGTCAAGAACCCTGAGCGACCGTTCTACTTCGATCGTAAAATCAACATGCCCAGGCGTATCTATAATGTTTATACGGTGCTCATCAAATTGCTGATCCATTCCCTTCCAGAATGTGGTTGTTGCAGCAGAAGTAATGGTTATACCGCGCTCCTGCTCCTGCTCCATCCAGTCCATTGTGGCAGCGCCATCGTGAACTTCACCAATCTTGTGTGAAACACCTGTGTAAAATAAAACACGCTCAGTTGTGGTTGTTTTCCCTGCATCAATATGGGCCATAATCCCAATGTTACGGTAACGTTCAATTGGGTTTTTACGAGCCACCTCAACCACCTCAGTGTGTTTATCGCTTACCAGCGATAATGTGCGAACGCTTTATTAGCTTCAGCCATTCGATGCGTATCTTCGCGTTTTTTAACCGCAGAGCCTTTATTTTCTGCGGCTTCAAGAATTTCTCCAGCCAAACGCATACCCATAGATTTCTCGCCGCGCTTACGGGCTGAATCAGTTAACCATCGCATAGCCAGCGCAACACCTCTATCACTCCGCACCTCAACTGGCACCTGATAGGTTGCACCACCCACTCGACGCGACTTCACCTCAACAAGCGGCTGAACATTTTCTAAGGCTTTCTCGAAAAGCTCCAAAGAATTACCGCCGGTTTTTTCACCAACCTGATCAAGCGCACCATAAACGATTTTCTCAGCAACCGATTTTTTACCACTACGCATAACCATGTTTATAAATCGCGCCAAACGTTGAGACCCAAACTTTGGATCAGACAATATTTGTCGTTTAGCAACTACTCTTCTTCTTGGCATTTCAACTATCCATTCTTTTAATAGTCAGAATCATTATTTAGGACGCTTTGTTCCGTATTTTGATCGACCCTGTTTACGCTCGGAGACCCCAGATGTATCCAAAGTCCCTCGGACCGTGTGATAACGAACACCTGGTAGGTCTTTAACCCTGCCACCTCTAATAAGAATGACGCTATGTTCTTGTAAATTATGACCCTCACCACCGATATATGAAGTCACTTCCATACCATTGGTAAGGCGAATACGGGCTACTTTACGTAACGCCGAATTTGGTTTTTTTGGTGTTGTTGTATAAACACGAGTACATACTCCACGTCGTTGAGGACATGCCTCAAGCGCGGGAACGTTACTTTTCTCTCTCTTCTTAGCACGCGGACTACGCACTAACTGATTGATTGTCGCCATATAATTGCTCCAAACGCATTTTTTCTAGTGACAAGTGAATTTCCACCTGCCGAGCAAGCGAATCCAAGGACGCGCAATTGTATTGATTAGCCCTACACATGTCAAGAGCCGTTTTGAATAAATTACAGACAAATAAGTTGTCGTAAAATAAAGGATATTTCCCAGGGAAACATAAAAGGCACTGCATGATTTAAACAGCAATGCAGTGCCTTTTTAAATGAGCTTATCTGAACAAAGTTAGTACAGACTTCTAATTTTAAAGATCAATTCTAACTATTTGATCAAACGTCAGTTCAGGGTTTGCTCCGCATCTTCAGCCACTCCACCAGCTGACGACTGATCATCCTGAGCTGTTGTGCCATCATCAGTTCGTCGCTTAGCGTGGTAAGCCAATCCTGTTCCTGCAGGAATCAATCTGCCGACAATTACGTTTTCTTTGAGACCACGTAATCCATCCACTTTTCCGCTAACAGCCGCTTCGGTTAAGACGCGTGTTGTTTCCTGGAAAGATGCAGCTGAAATAAATGACTCGGTAGCAAGAGATGCTTTGGTAATACCCAACAATAGCTCGGAGTAAGTAGCTGGCATCTTGCCCGCTGCTTTTGCTACGTCATTCTCTTCCATCAAACGTGATTTCTCAACTTGCTCACCTTTAAGGAATCGCGTATCACCACCATCCACCACCTCAACTTTGCGCAGCATTTGGCGGACGATAACTTCAATATGCTTATCGTTAATTTTTACACCCTGCAAACGATAAACATCCTGAACTTCATTAACGATATATTTTGCAAGATTGCTAACACCCAGCAGACGAAGAATATCTTGCGGGCTTGGCGCTCCATCACAGATCACCTCACCTTTTTCAACATGCTCACCTTCGAACGCTGAAATATGGCGCCACTTAGGAATTAATTCCTCGTAAGCATCACCTTCTTGCGGAGTGATGACTAAACGCTGCTTATCTTTTGTTTCTTTACCAAAACCAACAACACCCGTGATTTCTGCAAGAATGGCAGGTTCTTTGGGTTTTCTTGCTTCGAATAAGTCGGCAACACGAGGCAAACCACCTGTAATATCTCGAGTTTTTGATGATTCTTGCGGGATACGTGCAACAACGTCACCCACCCCTACATCAACACCATCAGTTAAGTTAACGATCGCACCCGCTGGCAAGAAATACATTGCTGGAATATCGGTTCCTGCAATCATCAAATCGTTACCATCTTGATCAACCAATTTAACCATTGGTCGCATATCTTTCGCCACCGAACTTCTTTGCTTCGGATCTATGATCACCATACTGGTCAGACCGGTAACATCATCCACTTGACGATCAACAGTCAAACCTACAGAAAAGTCATGAAACTTGATTCCACCGGCAACTTCAGTGATAACTGGGTGTGTATGTGGATCCCAATTGGCCACGTTTTCGCCAGCCTCAACAGCAGCGCCGTCACCTTTGGATAAAATTGCACCGTATGGGATTTTATATCGCTCACGTTCACGACCGAACTCGTCAACAACACCAATTTCACCTGAACGAGACACAGCAACAAAGTAACCTTTAGAGTGTTGAACTGTCTTCAGGTTGTGCAGACGTAAAGAGCCTTTTGATTTAACTTCTACATTGCTAACTGCTGCAGATCGAGATGCTGCGCCACCAATATGGAAAGTACGCATGGTCAACTGAGTACCTGGCTCACCGATAGATTGCGCCGCGACGACACCAATTGCTTCACCGATATTTGCTCGATGACCTCTAGCTAAATCACGACCATAACAAGTTGCACAGATTCCATAACGTGTTTCACAAGTAATGGGTGATCTTACTTTAACTTGATCAATACTCGCATCTTCAAGAACATCAACTAAATACTCATCAAGCAGTGTCCCTGCAGGAACAACTACCTCATTTGTGCTTTGAGAGACAACATCCTCAATCACAACTCGACCCAATACGCGCTCTCGCAAAGGCTCTACAACGTCACCACCTTCAATGTGTGGCTCCATCAAAAGACCATTTGTTGTTCCACAATCAATTTCCGTGACGACTAAATCTTGTGCAACATCTACCAATCGACGAGTAAGGTATCCTGAGTTTGCGGTCTTAAGTGCAGTATCCGCTAAACCTTTTCGAGCACCATGCGTAGAAATAAAGTATTGGGATACATTCAAGCCTTCGCGGAAGTTGGCTGTTATTGGCATTTCGATAATAGAGCCGTCGGGTTTCGCCATCAATCCACGCATACCTGCGAGCTGTCGAATTTGAGCCGCACTACCTCGAGCACCCGAGTCCGCCATCATGAAAACAGAATTGTAAGACATCTGACGTACATCATTACCATCTTTATCTTGAACGGCTTCTGACCCCAAGCCATCCATCATCGCTTTTGCAACCTGATCATTTGTTCGCGACCAAATATCAACAACTTTATTGTATCGCTCACCGTTAGTCACTAAACCCGATGTGTACTGATTTTCAATTTCACGAACTTCATTTTCCGCCACCGATAGGATATCTGATTTGAGATCAGGTATAACCATATCCTCAACCCCGAAAGACACCCCTGCTTTGGTTGCATATGAAAAACCGGTGTACATCAATTTATCAGCAAATATTACTGTCGCTTTCAAACCCAATTGTCGGTAGCAAGAATTAATCAGGTTGGAAATGGCCTTTTTAGTCATATTACGGTTGATAACATCAAAAGACATTTGCGGCGGCACGATCTCACGCAACAAAACTCGACCAACGGTTGTATCAAACAATCGCTTCTCGTAAGTTATCTCATCGCTCTCAGAACTAACAGGCTCAAGCACTCTAACTTTAATTTTTGCGTGCAAATCAACACACCCAGTACTATAGGCACGTTGAACTTCATTAACGTCTGAAAATATCTTACCTTCGCCTTTGGCGTTAACTTTTTCACGACTAACGTAATAAAGACCAAGCACCACGTCTTGAGAAGGCACAATAATTGGGTCGCCATTTGCGGGTGACAATACATTATTTGTAGACATCATCAGCGAGCGTGCTTCAAGCTGCGCTTCCAATGATAACGGTACATGCACTGCCATTTGGTCACCGTCAAAGTCTGCATTGTAAGCCGCACAAACCAACGGATGTAATTGAATCGCTTTACCTTCAATCAACACTGGCTCAAATGCTTGTATACCCAATCGATGCAATGTTGGCGCACGATTTAGTAATACAGGATGCTCACGGATAACCTCTTCTAACACATCCCAAACTTCGGAGCCTTCACGCTCAACCATCTTTTTGGCAGCTTTTATCGTTGTGGCCAAACCTCTTCTTTCCAGCTTACTAAAAATGAATGGTTTAAATAATTCAAGGGCCATTTTTTTAGGCAAGCCACATTGGTGAAGTCGTAGCGTAGGTCCAACAACGATTACAGAACGACCAGAATAGTCTACGCGTTTACCCAGCAGGTTTTGACGAAAACGGCCCTGCTTACCTTTAATCATATCCGCAAGCGATTTCAGTGGGCGCTTATTTGTACCGGTAATGGCACGACCGCGTCGCCCATTATCCAGCAATGCATCAACCGCTTCTTGCAGCATGCGCTTTTCGTTACGAACAATGATGTCGGGGGCATTCAGGTCAAGCAATCGTTTCAATCGATTGTTTCTGTTTATTACCCTTCGATAAAGGTCGTTAAGATCTGAAGTTGCGAATCGACCGCCATCCAGCGGTACTAATGGGCGTAATTCTGGAGGCAATACAGGCAATACCTTCATTACCATCCACTCTGCCTTGTTACCCGATGAAGTCAAAGCTTCCATCAACTTAAGACGCTTAGTTAATTTCTTCAATTTAGTTTCGGAAGATGTTGCCGCCATATCTTCACGAATTTGAGCGATTTCTGCATCAATATCCAGGGTTCTTAATAGCTCATAAACAGCTTCAGCACCCATTCTTGCATCGAACTCATCACCCCATTGTTCAATGGCGTCCAAATAGGATTCGTCAGACAACAATTGACCTCTTTCAAGATCGGTCATGCCAGGATCGATTACTACGAAACCTTCAAAATAAAGAATTCTTTCGATATCACGCAATGTCATATCGAGCAACAGCCCCATACGAGAAGGAAGTGATTTTAAGAACCAAATATGCGCAACAGGACTAGCCAGTTCAATATGCCCCATTCGCTCACGTCGCACCTTCGCCAACGTAACTTCCACGCCACATTTTTCACATATAACACCGCGGTGTTTCAAACGCTTGTATTTACCGCACAAACATTCGTAATCCTTCACTGGGCCAAAAATTTTGGCGCAAAAAAGACCATCACGCTCTGGCTTGAAGGTTCGGTAATTAATGGTTTCAGGTTTTTTCACCTCACCATATGACCAAGAACGGATTTTTTCGGGTGATGCCAAACCAATCCGAATGCCATCAAATTCTTCAGTTTGTCCTTGCTTTAATAAATTCAGCAAATCTTTCAATGTCGTTTCTCCTCTTGAAGAAGACTAATAATTCAATGTTTACTCAACGTATGATTGCGCGTCGCGCTTAATTCTTATCTAACTCGATATCAATACCAAGAGATCGAATTTCCTTGAGTAATACATTGAACGACTCAGGCATACCTGCATCCATTTTATGATCACCATCTACAATATTTTTGTACATTTTGGTTCTACCATTAACGTCATCCGATTTGACCGTTAACATTTCCTGCAGTGTATACGCTGCGCCATATGCTTCCAATGCCCAGACTTCCATCTCACCAAAACGCTGCCCACCGAACTGCGCTTTACCACCCAAAGGTTGTTGAGTAACGAGACTATATGGCCCAGTTGAACGCGCATGCATCTTGTCGTCAACCAAGTGGTTGAGCTTCAACATATACATGTAACCAACTGTTACAGGACGATCAAATTTTTCACCAGTACGGCCATCAATAAGATGAGTTTGACCAGAGGTTGGGAGATCAGCTAATGCGAGCAAATCTTTCACTTCTTTTTCAGTTGCACCACTAAATACCGGTGTCGCCATTGGTACACCGTTTCGAAGATTACCCGCCAACTCATCAATTTCGGGGTCAGACAAGCTATCCAAAGGTTCGTTTGCACCGTTTGCATACACTTGATCTAGAAATTTACGAACATTTTCTGTTTTTTCATGTGCATCCAGCATCTTGCCGATTTTCACACCAAGACCCTTTGCAGCCCAACCCAGGTGAGTTTCTAAAACCTGGCCAACGTTCATTCGAGAAGGAACACCGAGCGGATTCAGACAAATATCCATTGGAGTACCATCTTCGGTGTAAGGCATATCTTCAACAGGGACAATTTGTGAAATTACACCTTTGTTACCATGACGACCTGCCATTTTATCACCTGGCTGAATACGTCGTTTAACAGCTAAATAAACTTTAACCATCTTAAGAACGCCAGGTGCCAGATCATCACCGGAAGTGATTTTTACGCGCTGCTCTTCAAAACGCTCATCAAATTGAGCGCGTTGCTGTTTCAAATGCTCCGCAGCTTTTTCTAATTGCTCATTGGTGGAATCGTCTTTCAAGCGAATTTCAAACCATTTTTCGCGATCAAGATCACTTAAATATTCAGAAGTAATCTTATCACCGGATTTCAGGCCTTTTGGACCGCCGGCAACTTCTTCATCCAGCAACATTTTTTCGATACGCTGATATGTGTCAATTTCAAGAATTCTGAATTGATCATTCAAATCTTTGCGGAATCGCTCCAATTCTGCTTTTTCAATTTCTTTTGCGCGAGCATCTTTCTCTATACCATCACGAGTGAAGACTCGCACATCAATTACCGTACCATTCATTCCTGAAGGCACTCGCAAAGATGTATCTTTTACATCCAGCGCTTTTTCACCAAAAATTGCACGTAGCAGTTTTTCTTCTGGTGTTAGCTGAGTTTCACCTTTTGGCGTAACCTTACCAACAAGAATATCGCCCGCTTTAACTTCCGCACCGATATAAACAATACCTGACTCGTCCAGTTTTGATAACGCAGATTCACCAACATTTGGAATATCAGATGTCACCTCCTCTGAACCCAATTTAGTATCGCGCGCCACGCAAGTCATTTCTTCGATGTGGATCGTAGTATACCGGTCCTCCTGAACCAATCGCTCAGAAATCAGGATTGAATCTTCGAAGTTATATCCATTCCAGGGCATGAAGGCCACAAGCATGTTTTGACCCAGAGCCAATTCACCCAAGCTTGTAGAAGGCCCGTCAGCGAGTACATCACCTTTAGAAATTTGATCGCCGGGCTTAACCAGCGGACGCTGATTAATACAGGTGTTCTGATTAGATCTCGAGTATTTATTCAAATTATAAATATCAACGCCTGCTTCACCCGCCACAGCTTCATTGTCATTTACACGAACAACAATACGCGCGGCATCAACAGAATCGATCGAACCGCCACGCTCAGCAACAACCGTAACACCAGAATCGATAGCTACTGTCTTCTCAATACCGGTACCAACCATTGGCGTATCTGCTTTCAAAGTAGGTACGGCCTGGCGTTGCATGTTCGAACCCATCAATGCCCGGTTAGCATCGTCGTGCTCCAGAAAAGGTATCAATGATGCCGCCACTGAGAGAATCTGTTTCGGCGAAACATCCATATAGTTGACGCGATCTGCTGTTGCCAACATAAATTCACCCTGGCAGCGACAAGACACTAATTCATCCGTCAAATCATTATCTGATCCAATGCTGGCATTTGCCTGCGCAATGATGAAGTCACCTTCTTCTATTGCGGAAAGATAATCAATTTCATCGGTAATTTTGCCATCAACTACTTTTCGGTAAGGTGTCTCCAGAAAACCGAATTCATTGGTTCTCGCAAATACCGATAGCGAATTGATCAAACCAATGTTTGGCCCCTCAGGTGTCTCAATCGGACAAACGCGACCATAATGTGTGGGATGCACGTCACGAACCTCAAAACCTGCTCGTTCACGTGTTAAGCCACCTGGGCCCAATGCTGAAATTCGACGTTTATGCGTAATTTCAGACAATGGATTGTTCTGATCCATAAACTGAGATAATTGGCTTGAACCAAAAAACTCTTTTACGGCTGCTGAAACCGGTTTGGCATTAATTAATTCTTGAGGCATCAAGCCTTCAGATTCCGCAATACTCAATCTTTCCTTAACCGCTCGCTCAACCCGAACCAATCCAACCCTAAACTGATTTTCAGCCATCTCGCCAACACTTCGCACACGTCGATTACCCAAGTGATCAATATCATCAACCTGACCTTTACCATCACGTATGTTAATTAATGTTTTAAGTACTGAAATTATATCGTCGTTGGATAATATACCTGCGCCATCTTTATCATCTTTACCAATTCTGCGATTGAACTTCATTCGCCCAACAGGGGAAAGGTCATAGCGATCGTCAGTGAAAAACAAGTTTTGCAATAAACTTTGTGCAGCTTCTTTTGTTGGAGGCTCACCAGGGCGCATCATGCGGTATATTTCGAATTGCGCTTCTTGCTCTGTGCGAGAAACATCTATTCGGAGAGTTTCAGAAATATATGGACCATGATCTAAATCATTAGTGTATAACGTCTCAAATCCCACAACTTCTGCTTCAACAAGCTTTTGTAAAACCTCTTCAGTTATCTCGTCATTGGCATTCACTAAAACTTCGCCAGAAGCTTCATCAATTATGTCTTTAAAAAATGCCTTGCCGTATAAAAATTCTGCTGGCACTTCAAGCTCTTTAAGCTTGTTCTTTTCAATCTCTCTGATATGTCGGGCAGTTACACGACGGCCAGCTTCGACGATCACGTCACCGTCAGTATTTTTCAAATCAAAGATCAATGTTTGGCCACGAAGACGTTGCGCATCCAGCGCAATGTACCATTTATCATTTTTGTAGCTGAAACTGTCTGTTTCGAAGAACAGCTCGAGCATTTGCTCTGTAGTATATCCGAGCGCTCTAAGTAGAATTGTCGCCGCCAGTTTTCGTCGACGATCAATACGCACATAAACCGCATCTTTGGCATCAAATTCAAAGTCTAACCAAGAGCCACGGTAAGGAATAATTCTAGCTGAATATAATAACTTACCGGATGAGTGTGTTTTTCCTCGATCATGATCAAAAAACACACCCGGCGAACGATGTAATTGAGAAACAATTACGCGCTCTGTGCCATTAATAACAAAAGTTCCGTTACTAGTCATCAACGGAATTTCGCCCATGTAGACTTCTTGCTCTTTAATGTCTTTTACTGATTTAGCATCAGGGCCTGCCTCTTTATCATAGATAACAAGACGCAGCTTAACTCTCAACGGTGCGGCATATGTGACGCCACGCATTTGACATTCTTTTACATCAAAAACGGGCGTTCCCAGGCGGTAATTTACATACTCCAGGGCTGCATTCCCTGTGTAACTTACAATCGGGAATACTGATTTAAATGCACCATGCAAGCCACGATCTTTGCGATCATCAATGGCTTCATTCTGCTGTAAAAATTCTTTGTAAGAATCAAGTTGTATGGAAAGTAAATATGGAACGTTTAAAACATCTGGGTGTTTACCAAAATCCTTGCGGATTCGCTTTTTCTCGGTAAAAGAGTACGCCATTAGAGTGCCTCGTAGCCGTGTAAAAAAAGACAAGTTGCTTAATATTTACCCCTAAAGGTAATTACGCATACTTCAAAATAGCAAAATCAAACATAAATGCCTGATACAAACAAGAATAGGCCGGCGACTTGTGTCGCCAGCCAAATCTTATAGAATAGCTGAAAATACTACACTTGACAAAGTTATCAGAGTTGTTACTTCAACTCGATTGTAGCACCAGCTTCTTCCAGCTGTTTCTTAAGTTCTTCAGCTTCTTCTTTAGATGCACCTTCTTTAACAGGTGCTGGTGCGCCTTCAACCAATGCTTTAGCTTCTTTTAAGCCAAGGCCAGTTGCGCCACGCACTGCTTTAATAACAGCAACTTTATTGCTACCGAAACTGGTCATGACAACATTGAACTCAGTTTGTTCTTCAGCAGCAGCGCCACCTTCAGCAGCGCCTGGTGCAGCAGCTACAGCAACGGCAGCAGCAGCAGTAACACCAAATTTTTCTTCCATTGCAGAAACCAAGTCCACAACTTCCATTACCGACATATTGGCAATAGCTTCCAAAATATCTTCTTTAGTAGCAGCCATTTTACATCTCCTAAAATGTATAAATTAAAATTCAATTGTTTAATTAGATCAAAAATAAAACTTAACTAGCTTCTTTTTGGTCTTTAATTGCAGCAACAGTACGCACAAGCTTACCAGGCACTTCGTTAAGTGTTCTGGCCAACTTGCCAACAGGAGCTGTCATAACCGACATTAATTGAGCCAAAGCCTCATCTTTCGTCGGTAAACTTGCTACTGCCTTAATATCCGAAGGTGACAAAACCTTTCCGCCCAACGCAACAATTTTTACAACTATCTTGTTGTTTTGCTTAGAAAAGCCGTCAATAACTCTGGCTGCACTGCCTGGGTCTTCTTGAGAAAAAGCAAGAATCAAAGGACCAACTAATTGATCCGTCATACATTCAAACTCAGTCCCAACAACCGCTCGGCGTGCCAAAGTGTTTTTGACAACACGCAGATACACACCACCCTTGCGCGCTTCATTGCGCAATTGGGTCATATCTTCAACTGTCAACCCAAGATATTCAGCCGCTACTGCAGAGTGCGCAGAAGATGCTACTTCAGCAACTTCTTCAACAATCGCTTTTTTGGCTTCAAGAGTTAAACTCACGAGCAAACCTCCAGGGTATCGATCGATACTCCAACATAAGCACAACTTACCAAGTAAATTGCACAACCCTACGGCTCACCACTTCAGAATTCTGAGGGGCTACCGTCTGCGCAGGCTATAATTTTAAGCGTTAAGCACCTGCGGTCTTTGACGGCTACTGGTATTAACCAATAGCCCAAAGTCTTTTTAAATAACAGATGACACTTCTACTGGAACACCTGGCCCCATGGTTGTAGAAACCGTTATTTTTTGAAAATAAATGCCTTTTGATGAGCTTGGCTTAGCTTTTTTAAGATCCACTAACAAAGCAGAAAGGTTTTGAGTCAAAGATTCAGCGTTAAAATCAACATTACCAAGACTGCAATGGATAATTCCAGCTTTGTCAGTTCGATATCTAACCTGACCAGATTTGGCATTTTTCACCGCACCTGCAACGTCAGCAGACACAGTACCAACCTTAGGATTTGGCATCAATCCACGAGGACCAAGAATTTGGCCCAACTGACCTACAACACGCATTGCATCTGGAGAAGCAATAACCACGTCATAATCCATGTTGCCTGCTTTCACATCAGCGGCAAGATCATCCATACCCACAACATCAGCACCAGCTTCTTTTGCAGCTTCGGCATTTGGACCCTGAGTAAACACGGCAACACGAACAGTTTTGCCGGTTCCATTTGGAAGCACTGTGGAACCTCTTACAACTTGGTCTGATTTACGAGGGTCTACGCCTAAATTGATACTCACATCGATGGACTCTACAAATTTAGCAGTAGGCATACTTTTTAGAAGTTCGAACGCTGCATCCGCAGAGAATACTTTTCCTGGCTCAAGCTTTTCATTAATCTGTTTTTGTCGTTTTGATAACTTTGCCATTTTACAAACCCTCTACTTCCAAGCCCATGCTACGCGCGCTACCCGCAACAGTTCGAATCGCCGCTTCTTTATCAGAGGCAGTCAAGTCCGGCATTTTGATTTCTGCAACAGCTTCCAATTGAGCTCGAGTTACCTTACCAACGATATCTCTACCTGGTGCTTTACTGCCGCTCTTCATACCAATTTCTTTAAGAATCAGAACAGATGCAGGTGGTGTCTTGGTTATAAAGGTAAAGCTTCTGTCATTGTACACAGTAATAACAACAGGGATTGGCAAACCACCTTCCATACTTTGGGTTTGCGCATTAAATGCTTTACAAAATTCCATGATATTTACACCATGCTGACCCAATGCGGGACCAACTGGTGGACTGGGATTAGCCTGACCGGCTTTAACCTGCAGCTTAATATAAGCTTGAACTTTCTTTGCCATATCAATTTCCTTTTTGGGTACCGTAACTATAAAGTAAGTTAACTATCGCCTTTCGGCTCCCCGGGTTGGTTTAAAAAACGCTCTCAATAGAGAACAACAAACTAGCCTTTCTCTACCTGCCCAAACTCTAGCTCAACAGGGGTGGAACGACCAAATATTAAAACTGAAACTCTTAAGCGACTTTTTTCGTAGTCAACTTCTTCAACTACGCCGTTAAAGTCATTAAACGGACCATCAGTAATTCGAACCACTTCGCCGGGCTCGAACAGAATTTTTGGTTTTGGCTTATCAACGCCTTCCTGAACTCTCTGCAGAATCACGTCCGCTTCTTTATCGGTAATTGGCGCAGGACTGTCACTTGAACCACCAATAAACCCCATTACCTTGGGTACGCTCTTAACCAAGTGCCAGGTGTCATCATCCATTTCCATCTGCACCAGCACATAACCAGGGAAAAATTTACGGTCGCTTTTGCGCTTTTGACCTTCACGCATTTCAACCACTTCTTCAGTTGGAACAAGTATTTGTCCAAATTTTTCAGTCAGACCACTGTGCATCACACGATCTTCGAGTGACTTTCTCACTTGGTTCTCAAAGCCTGAATAGGCATGTACTACGTACCAGCGTAATGACATCCTAGCTCCCTTGACCCGTTAAGAGTTGAACAGACCACAGCAAAAGAGAATCAAGCAACCAAAGCACGATACCCACCACGATAACGCTCAACATAATGAGCAGTGTTGTTTGCGAAGTCTCTTTCCTTGTTGGCCACACTACTTTGCGAACTTCTGTTCTCGCATCTTGCAGAAACGCCCAAGAGCTTTTACCCACTTGGGTTGTCATGCCGATTGCCACAGCAACTGCTGCAACCACCAACAAGCCTACCACGCGAAACAATAGTGACTGATCGGAATAAACGTAAAATCCCACTATTCCGCCAGCGACAAGAAGCACTGCTAAAATCAGTTTAATTCGGTCTGCCATTTTGGTACGTATACCTAACTATAAATAATGGCAGGCCAGGAGGGAATCGAACCCCCAACCTGCGGTTTTGGAGACCGCTGCTCTGCCAATTGAGCTACTGGCCTACTGATAAAAAAGTTCGAGTCAAATAACTATTGACTCAAAAACACATAAGCGATGCCACGCATCGCTTATGTGTAAAAGATTAGCGAACTTATTCGAAAATTTTCGCTACAACACCTGCGCCAACAGTACGACCACCTTCACGGATCGCAAAGCGCAAGCCCTCTTCCATTGCAATGGGTGCAATCAATTTTACTTTCATGTTTACGTTGTCACCAGGCATTACCATTTCAACACCATCTGGTAATTCACAAGCACCTGTTACGTCGGTTGTACGAAAATAAAACTGCGGGCGGTAACCCTTGAAGAATGGTGTATGACGACCACCTTCATCTTTACTCAACACATAAACTTCAGCTTCGAAGTATGTGTGTGGTGTAATTGAGCCAGGTTGCGCCAATACTTGACCACGCTCAATTTCTTCACGCTTTGTACCACGCAATAAAATCCCTACGTTATCACCGGCACGACCTTCGTCCAATAATTTACGAAACATTTCTACGCCGGTTACTGTTGTTTTTGCCGTATCTTTGATACCAACAATTTCAACTTCTTCACCGACTTTAACGATACCGCGCTCAATACGACCGGTTGCCACGGTACCACGACCGGAAATTGAGAATACGTCTTCTACTGGCATCAGAAAGGCGCCATCCACAGCTCGCTCTGGCTCTGGAATGTAGCTATCCATGGCGTCGATTAGCTTGTAGATTGCTGGCACACCGATGTCTGATTGATCGCCTTCGATTGCTTTCAATGCTGAACCGATTACAACTGGTGTATCATCACCTGGAAATTCATAAGCATCCAGTAACTCACGCACTTCCATTTCAACCAATTCCAACAGCTCTTCATCATCAACCATATCAGCCTTGTTCAGGAATACCACGATATAAGGTACGCCAACCTGTCTGGACAACAGGATATGCTCACGTGTTTGTGGCATTGGGCCGTCAGCAGCGGAACAAACAAGAATTGCACCGTCCATTTGAGCCGCACCGGTAATCATGTTTTTAACGTAGTCAGCATGTCCTGGGCAGTCAACGTGTGCATAGTGACGTGTATCAGACTCATATTCTACGTGCGCTGTTGCGATGGTTATGCCGCGTGCACGCTCTTCTGGCGCGCTATCGATTTGATCGTAATCTTTCGTCTCACCACCGTGCTTTTCTGACATACATTTGGTCAATGCTGCCGTCAGTGTAGTTTTACCATGGTCAACGTGACCGATTGTGCCTACGTTAACGTGTGGTTTGGTACGTTCAAATTTTTCCTTGGACATTAAGAGATCCCCTCAATATAACTAAAAATATAATTAAAAAATAAAAAATATCTGGAGCCCACACCCGGATTTGAACCGGGGACCTCTTCCTTACCAAGGAAGTGCTCTACCCCTGAGCTATGTGGGCGAAAAATATAAACAGCTTAGAGGTAACCCACCTTTTAATCCCGCATGCAAATTCATGCATACGTTCGTAAGCCACAGACAAACTTTAGCACAACGCTAAACTGGAGCGGGTGATGGGAATCGAACCCACGTATTCAGCTTGGAAGGCTGAAGTTCTACCATTGAACTACACCCGCAAAAACTCTCACTTTTAAGCCACCCCAGCGTCGGGATCTTGCGTTTATAGTGCTTATGGCTTTAAGCGTCAATCAAATTTGGTGGAGGGGGAAGGATTCGAACCTTCGAAGGCGGAGCCGACAGATTTACAGTCTGTTCCCTTTGGCCACTCGGGAACCCCTCCAAAAATAGCGCTGTATTCTCTACAAACCACCATTACATGTCAACATATAACTCAGTAAATATTAACAATATTTGGCGATACGATTTGTTAGAGCAACATTTGTACAGCTTGAGACAGGAGATTCGTTGAATTAACGATTTAAAAACACCCCGATCTTTCAAAATTATCGATTTTCTTAGCGCTCCGCTCTAAACGAACTGCAACAATGAAAATGACTTTCTTATATTAAATAAAAAACCCTGCTTTCGCAGGGCTTGAAATCATGGTGGGCCGTCCGCGACTCGAACGCGGGACCAATGGATTAAAAGTCCACTGCTCTACCAACTGAGCTAACGGCCCGAAACGAGGCGCTATAATACAGATAAAATTTTAAATGACAAGAGAGAATTCCAATTTTTTTTGTTTTTTTCCATTAAGTTGATTCTTGCTCATAAAACAAGCGGATTTAGCAAATAAGCCATTGACTTCATTTGCTAAATTCCTGCTTTTTAGATTACTTAAACTGCATCCAGTTTACGCATAGAAGCTGGTAAAAGCTTCAGATCGACCAGGCTGGTGATAAAGGCTTTTGAGAAAGTCGCCTCTTCTTCATAGACGATTTTGTAGTACTGTATTTTCATAGTCATGGCACAGCCGAATATGATCGATATCATCGCCATAAAGGAGCCAATCGCCAAGGTTGAAACACCCGTTACGCCCTGACCGATAGTACAACCCATTGCAAGCACACCACCGATACCCATTAAAATAGCACCGATAAAGTGATTGATAAAATCCCTAAAACTCGCGAACCACTCTATTCTGAAATTCCGCGTAACGATGGAATAGATAAAAGAACCCACAATGACACCGAGCAAAGACACGACACCAAATGTTAGAAATAAGCTGTTTCCTGCATTCTTACCATAATCAAGCAGTTCACCCATCGGGTTGATGAAGGTAAATGATTGAGCGCCGACACCTAGCGGAATCTCATCCATAAACTCCACCTCAGACATCCATTCCTGACCCATTGGACCAGCGGTAATGTACCAGGCAGCCAATACCGCCAAGCCGACGACCAAGCCACCCAGGAAGTTATCAAGGTTATCCCGCACTCCAGATGACTTAAAGATCACCACCAATGCAGCAACAACAATAATTCCACCAACATATAATCGATACTGCGATGCTTCATCAGCGCCAACTATGCCAGCGACCAAACTACCTAAATCCTGCCCTGAGAAACCACTCAAGGACAAATCAATGGTCATCGGATTCATCCAGCTATGAAACACCACGCCATAAAAATCCGTTTTTGTCATTAAATAGGCGAAAATACCTGCAACAATTAATACAATTATGGATTTAATATTACCACCACCAATTCGAATCAGTGTTTTATTACCACAACCGCTAGCTAGGGTCATTCCAATGCCGAATAATATCCCACCCAAAATGTATCTGGGCCAGGCTAAACCGGTTGTTCGATAAGGAGGTCGCGTTTCGTCGAGTGTGAAGATCTCCAACATTTCCATAGCCATTACGCCAATTAAAGCGATCACCATGGCAAACACCCAGGATTTTAAACGACCGGTTTCACCCATATTAACCCAGTCAGACACCGCCCCCATGGTGCAAAAATTCGTCTTATTTACGATCGCACCCATTATTACGGCGACGACAAATCCATAAAGCAATACTTGCTGCGTTATATCCAAATCCATAATTCCTCCAATCTCTTCACCTTGCACTGAAGCTTACTTCAGTTAAAGACTCAAAGAAGTAGCGGCTCATAATTAATAAAGTTAAATCTGCAAATAAATCCGACAGATAAATCAATAATTAGCTTCAAAACAAAACAGCATATTACTATATAAATATTTAAGCGATTAATTAAAAATACTTAGAGACCTATAGAAATCAAGGCGCAAGACGGCAAAGTCAACTATCGATAACGCGTAACATCACTTACGCCGGCATCCGCAAATCCCTGCTTTCTTAAACGACAGGAATCGCAAATTCCGCATGCCGCACCTGATTCATCAGCTTGGTAGCAGGAGATGGATTTGGAGTAATCCACTCCCAGCTTAATGCCGGTTTGGATAATCTCAGCTTTCGTCATGTGAATTAAAGGTGCGCGAATTTTCATTGCACGCCCTTCTACACCGGCTTTAGTCGCTAAATTGGCCATTTTTTCAAATGCGTCAATATATTCGGGCCGACAATCGGGATAACCTGAATAATCAACGGCATTCACACCGATAAATATATCAAAAGCCTGCAAAACCTCTGCCCAGGCAAGGGCGAGAGAGAGAAATACGGTGTTGCGCGCGGGAACATAAGTGACAGGAATACCTTGGGAAGGCTTTAACGGCACATCAATTTCATTATCAGTGAGTGCGGAACCACCAAAATCAGCGAGATTGATATTAATCACTTTATGCGCAGTGGCGCCAGAAGATTTCGAAAGCAACTCAGCAGCCTTTAGTTCGGCGCGATGTCGCTGACCATAATCAAAACTCATGGTGAAGCAATCAAAGTTTTCGGATTGGGCGATTGCCAATGCAGTTACAGAATCCAAACCGCCAGAAAGCAACACCACAGCTTTATGCTTAGTCATAATAACCTCTTATCGACCAGGCTCATCCGCCCATAATATCTTATGCAACTGAACTTGAAATCTTACAGGTAATTGATCGCGCAATATCCAATCGGCCAAGTCAGTCGGTTTTAACTGCTGCGCACTTGGTGAAAATAAAATTTCACAACCTTCTGGGAATGTGTAGTCACGCAATATCTGCTTCGACCACTCATAATCGCTTTCACTGCATATAACAAACTTAACTTGATCTTCGGCACTAAGAAAGCCGATATTATCCAGGAGATTTTTTTCGCACTCGCCAGAGTCAGGTGTTTTTATATCCATCACCCGAGACACTCTCGTATCAACATGCTCAATACTGATAGAACCACTGGTTTCTAGTGAAACCTGATAGCCTAGATCACATAACTGCACCAACAAAGGTAAGCAGTTTTTTTGCGCTAGCGGCTCTCCACCTGTCACCGTGACATATTGAGTATCATATTTTTCGACTTCTTCAATAATTTCTTCGATCGAAAACCATTCACCACCTTGAAAGGCGTATGCCGTATCGCAATATTGGCAGCGCAGCGGACAACCTGTCAGGCGCACAAACACAGTGGGAAGACCAGCAGTTTTAGCTTCGCCTTGAAGTGAAAAAAAGATTTCTGTGATACGTAAGCGTATGGCTTCAGACATAATGCGCCAATAAGAAGTAAAAGCTAGTGAAAACGAATAACTTAAATATGGCCTTCAAGTTTCATTTTTTCCAGTCGGCGCTCTGCTAATCTCGCGGCAGTTGACGTAGAAAAACCTGAAATAACCTGCTCAAGTGCTTTAACCGCGCTTGACCATTCTTTTAATTCATAGAAACTAAAGCCGATTTTCAAGTGGGCGTCTGGGACTTTTCGACTATCAGGATAGGCAGAAATAACTTTTTGAAAATGAGTAATTGCTGACTTGTATTCTTTGAGCACGTAAAACGCCTCGGCCATCCAGTATTGTGCATTTGCGGCATAAACGCTTTCTGGATGAGAAATCAGAAAAATTTGAAATGATTGAATCGCATCTTCATATTGACCGCTTTTCAACACACCTAGTGCCGCTTCGTAATCCTTTTGCTCGCTGAACACATTTTGTTCGTCTTCAACACTGGTAGTCGCTTCATCGCTTGTTGCTTCTGATTCAGCATCGGCGCCAATATCACCACCGGGCAACATTCCTGGTGCCGGAGCAATTGTTGAACTGCGAAGATTAGAAACATTTTGACCGACTTGTAGAATGCGCTGATCAAGATCAAGATAAATATCTTTCTGTTGCTTTTTCAACCGATCAATTTCGTGATTCAATAAATCGATTTCACCGCGCAAAGTGCTCACTTCCGATTTTAATGCTTGAATCGTGGTAAACATTTCAATGAGGTTTTGATTATCAAGCAAACGTTCAAGGCGCTGCAAACGCTGATCAATAGAAGGTGGATTAGCCGCCATAGAACTGACGCTAAACAAAACCAAAAAGGCAGGCAATAAAAAATAACCCGACACGCGCACACTCGATAATCGGGTTACTCTTGAATAAGAAGACGTCACTATATTAATAATTACTCAGCGTATACAAAAACTGCACGACGATTCCATTTCCAGGCTGATTCGTCATGACCTTCAACATCCGGACGCTCTTCACCGTAACTTACGGTATTAATTTGCGACTTGGAAACACCTTGCAAAGTCAGGAATTGCAAAACAGAATGCGCTCGACGCTCACCCAGTGCAATATTGTATTCGCGCGTACCGCGCTCATCACAATGACCTTCAATGGAAACACTCACGCTTGGGTTTGAAGCCAAATAATTGGCATGAGCACTTAGGATTTCACGAAACTCAGGTTTGATTTCACTACGATCATAATCGAAATAAACTTTACGCTCGGATAACAAATCCTGATCTGAATCATCTGTCAATGCAGTTTCAGATGTAGTTGTTGCTACATCTTGACCTGCACCAGTATCAGTTGCTTCAGCACCGGCAGTATCGCCACCATCCAGTTTAACCCCCGAAGCTGGCTCGGTAGTTGAAGGACCACTAACAGTGACACTTTCCCCAGTAGTTTCATCTTCTCCCTCACCTTTGGTTCCACAACCAATAATCAACAGCACAGGTAGAATTGCAAATACCAGCTTTGTGACCGGCTTCATATACGACTCCTCATATTAAGCATTAACATTTATTTCAGATAAGATGACCAAGCAGGCTCTCGCACTTCGCCAATTCCATTGTCAACAAAATGCTGCTGCACATTACCGTCAACGGATACGGCGACCAGACCTGTTTTCTTACCTTTTTTCCCTTTTTGCACATAATTCGCTGCATAAATAACCATACTGCTATTTGGCGCAAAACTCGGCGACTCATGCTCCGACTCACCATGCGATGAATCAGATAAAATTCGCATTTCCATCGTGGCTAATTCCATTAACCCAACATTATAGCCATTATTTTCACTCAAGTGCACGAAAGTTATCATTTTTCCATCCGGTGAATAGGATGCTCGCAAATTTTGTTTTCCTGCGAAGGTTATTCTTTTAACTTTTTTGTTTTTAAACGTGTATCGATATAGTTGCGGCGATCCGCCACGGTCTGATGTAAAAATTATTGCATCGCCCAAAGGCGACCATGTTGGTTCTGAATCAATCGCCCAATGTTTGGTAATACGTTGCATTTTTTTCGACGACATATCCATGATAAAAATATCAGCGCTACCGTTTTCCAACACTTGCATTGCCATTTTTTTACCATCCGGCGACCAGCTTGGCGCGCTAGCTTTGACTTTGCGCGGCGTAATTCGTTTCGGTCGATCGCCAGTACTTACGTCGAAAACAAATATTCCTTGACCGCGACTACCTGCCATGGCAAATGCCAGCCTTGTATTATCAGACGCCCAGGTCGGCGAAAATAATGGCATATGGTGACGCATAACTTCCTGCTCATTATGTGTATCTGCATCTGACAAATATAAACGATAGGGCTTTGCATCATTATTGGGAAACTTTTTAATGTAAACAATTTGTGTATCAAAAGCGCCTTTTACACCAACCAACGCCTCATAAACAATATCGCTTATTTTGTGACCTATTTTTCTCAGCTGATCTTCACTGGCTGAGTAACGAAATCCCGTTATTTGTTTTTGCCGATAAACATCATACAAACGAAATTCGATAACATACTTTTGCCCAGCTTCTTTACGAATCTGACCAATTACTAAATTAGGAATTTCTATCATGCGCCAGTTTTTAAACTTTACCTGCTTGGGTAAGTAAGGCTTGGCGAGCATGTCTCTTTCAGCTAGCGGGTTAAATAAACCACTGCGTGCAAGATTGGCTATTATAACCTGCTCTATTTTTGTAGGTGGCTGCTCACTTTGACCGGTCCATTTAAAAGGTACGATGGCAATGGGAATAGCATCCTCAACACCTTCGGTGATTTCGATGGTTAATGCTGCGTGTGCGTTCGACATCCATGCTACGCAAACCAGGCAAATCAAGCTGAATTTTTTAATCAATCTTTTATCCTTCCGAAACCATTATGCAGCAAGTAACAAGTACGATTTAACAACGCCTTAAACTTTTTTTATATTATTGATAACAACACGACTCAAAGCGATTTATTATTCTATTAACATCAACAATTGCAATCAACTCTTTGCAAAAGTATTCGTTATTTATCTGGTTTAAACATAAAGTTGATTTCCCGAAACCGGTTAAACAACGATTTATCTGTTGGCAATGGCAAAGGTGCTGCAGCCCTTACAGCATCTTCTACACTACGCTTGAAGATTTCACCGCCACCACCTGTGCATTTTTTAGCCTCAACTGCTAACACATCACCTGTTGGCATGAGTCGAACATCAACTTCACAAGTCATGGATGGATTAGTATTTGGGGGTTTACGCCAATGGTTTTGCACTTGTTTCTGAATTAAACCGATATAGCGATTCACAATTTTTTTCGCTTTTTTATCTTGAGCTGCAGCCAGGCTTTTTTCTTCTTCAGCCATTTGTCGTTGCCGCTCCAACTCTTCATCTCGTCGCTGCTGCTCTTCCAGCGCGCGCAAGGCTTTTTCTTTCGCTTTACGCTCTATCTCTTCTGCGCGTTTTCTTTCCTGCTCAGCATGTAAGCGTTTTTCTTCCGCTCGCTTGCGCTCTTCTTCCGCTTTACGCCGTTTGGCTTCAGCTATACGCTGCTGTTCAAGTTCTGCGCGGCGCTTTTCTTCGGCTTGTTTACGTTGCTTTTCCGCAACCAGTGCAGCTTTTTCAGCTTCCTTCTGTTTCTTCTCAGCGACTCTTTGCTGTTTTTCAGCTTCTTTGCGCTGCTTTTCGGCTTGTTTTTGTTTTTGCTCAGCAAGCTTACGCTCTTTTTCCAGTTTTTGTTTCTTTTGTTGTTCTTTTTTGCGCTTGCGCTCCAGCTCAGCCAGTCTTTTTTGCTCAGCTTCGCGTTTTTTACGCGCTTTATCCACGTCACTCTCAAGTTTTCTGAGGCGATCTTGTTCTTGTTTTTTCTTTTTCACTTCAATGGCTTTAAGTTTTTCTAACTCAGCCAACACTTGCTCTTCGTTTACCGCTGTTGCTTGAACAACATCAACTTCTTTTTGCTGGGGTAAACTTGGCTTGTGATCAAACTCAAAATTCGCCACAAACACAAATCCGACTAAAATATGCAGCACGACTGCCGCGATAAACGCCTTGGGATACTTGGTAATAATATTAAGCATATTGTTATTGGGAAACCGATTCAGGAGCTTCTGTGATTAATCCGACACTCGGCGCACCAGCACGTTGCAATAACGCCATGGCCGTAACCACCTTGCCATAATTGACATCTTTATCCCCTCTGACCATAACCGGGGTTTCTGGTTTCAAGCGCAATACGGCAGCAACTTTATTCACTAACGCCTGATGGTCAATCGGCGCACTATTATCTTCACCCACATTCAGATAGTAGTTACCATTCAAATCAACAGTGACGACCAGCGGCTCCTGCACTTCACTTTCAATAGGCTCGGATGCGGCCTGAGGCAACTCAACGCTTACCCCTTGAGTTAATAATGGTGCAGTAATAACAAATATGACCAGCAGCACCAGCATAACATCAATATAGGGTACTACATTGATTTCAGCCATGGACTTTCGTCCTTTTCTACGCGTGTATGCCACTTATTTATGTGCCTGTCTTTGCAATATGTTGGAAAACTCTTCATAAAACGCGTCATATCGACCAGTAAGTCGTTCCACCTGATGTACAAATCGATTATAGGAAATAACCGCCGGGATAGCGGCGAACAAACCCATCGCTGTCGCAATCAATGCCTCTGCAATACCAGGCGCAACCATTCCCAAGGTCGCTTGTTTCGCGTTACCCAACGCGCGAAAAGAATTCATAATGCCCCACACGGTGCCAAACAATCCCACGTATGGACTGGTTGAGCCCGTTGTTGCCAGGAAAGGTAGATGATTTTCCAAGGCATCAATTTCCCGGTTTAAGGAAACTCGCATACTACGCTGCACGCCTTCCATAATTACTTTTGGCGTGAGGTTTTCATCTTTTCGCAAACGAGCGAATTCCCGAAATCCGGCTTCAAAAATACTTTCTACACCGCTGTCACCAGCTTTTTTTTCATTTTGCGAGGTCTGCTTGTAAAGCTCACTGAGATCGCTGGTATTCCAGAAGAGATCTTCAAATTCAACCGCATTCTTTTCCGCTTTCTTCAGCAAACGCCATTTAGAGATGATAATTGTCCAGGAAAGAACAGACGCCAACAGCAATAGAAGCATCACCAACTGTACCAGTAGTGATGCACCAGCTATCAGGTTAATGACGGATAAATCAGTGCTCACGCATTAGCTCCTCAAAGATTTTTTTGGGTGTTCGGATTGGGCGCAAAGTACTTGCGCAAAGAGAAACAGCGGTAATTGCTGCTCGGCAGATTAATTGATTGTCTTTTTCGATTTGCTCATGCGCCATAAATCCAGGCGCAATATTTGAAGAACTCGTATTCATGCGATAAATGTTGTGTTCAAAACCAAGCTTCACACGACTGCTACGCGAAATCCGTGCCGTTACCAATAGCAAGTCGTTAAACTTTGCAGGAAAAATATAATCCACTTCGGAGCGATGAATAGCAAAAACTAAATCATGCTCGCTCGCCAACCAGTCCTGTTCAATTCCTTGTGCTCTCAAAAATTCAGTCCTACAGCGTTCCGTGTATTTTAAATAGTTAGCGTAGTAAACCACGCCTCCATGATCAGTATCTTCATAATAAATTCGAACCGGCCAGGCAAAACATTTCATTACTAATTCTTTATTCCCAACAGCACTGAAAATCAAACTCAATCAATATAACAAGGCAAAGCATTTTCTTTTCACGGCAATGCAACACTAAATAATGCGACCTTACTCAAATAAATCCGGATTTTTCTCGTCAGGTGCGGGATAACCCTTTGGTGAAAATCCGAAATGATTATAGGCATTTTTTGTTGCAACACGACCGCGAGGCGTTCGCATCATGTAACCTTTTTGAATCAGGTAAGGCTCAAGTACATCTTCAATTGTACCGCGTTCTTCACCGATAGCTGCGGCCAAACTGTCCAGACCAACAGGGCCACCGTCAAACGACTCAATCATAGTGCGCATTAATTTGCGATCCATGATATCAAAACCTTGCTTGTCCACATCCAGCATACTCAGCGCCTGATCTGCGATATCATCGCTGATTACGCCATCGGCTTTAACATCAGCGTAATCGCGAACCCGTCTTAATAGACGATTGGCAATTCGTGGAGTTCCCCTTGATCGTCGTGCAATTTCTTTTGCACCACCTTCATCGATATCAACACTTAATAAAGACGCACTGCGCTGTACAATAAATGTCAGCTCTTCAATGGTATAAAACTCCAGACGCTGAACAATACCAAATCGATCTCTTAATGGTGATGTTAATAAGCCGGCACGCGTGGTTGCACCCACCAGGGTAAAAGGAGGTAAGTCCAATTTAATAGATCGTGCAGCTGGGCCTTCGCCAATCATTATATCCAGCTGAAAATCTTCCATAGCCGGATAAAGTACTTCTTCCACCACCGACCCCAGACGATGAATTTCATCAATGAACAATACATCATTAGGTTCAAGATTGGTGAGTATTGCAGCCAAATCACCAGGCCTTTCCAATACTGGCCCCGATGTCTGGCGAATACTGACACCCATTTCCTGAGCAATAATATGCGACAAAGTGGTTTTTCCTAGACCTGGTGGGCCATATAACAAAACATGATCAAGCGCTTCATCACGCTTTTTTGCGGCACCAATAAATATTTCCAGCTGATGACGAACGACTTCCTGACCAATATAATCATCAAGAATACGCGGACGAATGGATTTTGACAGCACTTCATCCGTGGTCTGCTCTGTAGTAGAGATTATGCGGTCTGACTCAATCATTTTTTACCCATTGCTGCTGATTGCAAGGCCTGGCGAATAATTTCTTCACTACCCAGGTTTTTTGTATCGATTGCACGTACCATTCGACTGGCTTCCTGAGCTTTATATCCCAGAGCAATCAACGCTGTTTCAGCATCATTCGCAGGATTTTCAACCGTTGCTGTAAATACAGAACCACTCTTTGTCTTTGCTTCGTCGTTACTAACAAAATCTTTCAGTCGATCCGCCAATTCAACAATCAGCCTTTCTGCGGTTTTTTTGCCCACACCGGGTAGTTTAACCAATGCAGTAACATCATGATCATTCACACAGCGCGCCAAATCTGTCGCAGACATGCCTGACAAAATGGTTAACGCCAGTTTTGGCCCCACACCGTTAATGCGAATCAATTGCCGAAACATACCGCGCTCATGCTCAGAAGCGAAACCATATAACAACTGCGCATCTTCGCGCACGACCATATGAGTCAGCAGGATGGTTTTTTGCCCGGCATCGGGTAATTCATAAAATGTGGTCATGGGTGCTTCCACTTCATAACCTACGCCATTGACATCCAGTAAAATTAGCGGCGGTTTTTTTGAAATTATTTCCCCACTCAATCGACCGATCATCGGGCAACACCTGCGAAACGCCCAGAAAATCGACTCAATGTACCTTGTGTTTGCGCATGACACAACGCAATCGCCAACGCATCGGCGGCATCAGATTGTGGTGCTTTATTAAGCCCCAGGTGGGTGATTACCATGTGCTGAATTTGCTCCTTGCTGGCATGACCACGACCAACCACCGCTTTTTTAACTTGATTTGGCAAATACTCACCTACTTCTAACGAACGCATTACACACGCACATATTGCTGCACCACGTGCCTGTCCTAACTTTAAGGCACCACCCACATTTATTTTTACGAACACCTGTTCAACTGCCGCAACGGTAGGTTGATATTCAGAAATGATTTCATCCACGCCGACAAAAATTTCTTTCAGACGCAACGGGAACTCTTCGCTTTTAATGCGAATACAGCCACTGGCGACATACTGATATTTCTGGCGATAAACATCAATCACACCATAGCCGGTTACTCGTGAACCTGGATCGATACCAAGAATGCGAAAGCTGGAATTATTCAATTCGGTTAATCCAGTTGCGCCAGAACATCATCACTGATGTCTGCATTGGAGTAAACATTTTGCACATCGTCCAGGTCTTCCAGCATATCGATCAATTTGATCATGGTGCCCGCCTCATTTACGTTTAATGCGGTACTGGTGGAAGCCTGCATAGTAACTTCAGCCGATGCAGGCTCAGCACCACCTGCAAGCAAGGCATCTTTCACTTCACCGAAACTCTCTGGTGTAGTCATTACATCCACACTGCCGTCATCATTACTAATAACATCTTCGGCACCGGCTTCCAGCGCCAGTTCCATGATCTGATCTTCATCCACGCTCGAGGCATAACTGACAACACCCACTTTGGTGAACAAATAAGCAACCGAGCCAGATGTTCCCAAGTTACCCCCCATTTTGCTAAAGGCGTGGCGTACTTCAGCGACAGTTCTGTTTCGATTATCTGTCATACAGTCCACCATCACTGCAACACCGGCCGGCCCATAACCTTCGTAACGTATTTCTTCTAGATTACCTTCATCACCATCACCCGCACCTCTTTTAATAGCGCGATCAATGGTGTCTTTTGGCATGTTATTGCTTAAGCCATTATCGATGGCAGCACGTAGACGTGGATTTGCAGATGCATCAGCACCACCCATTCTGGCAGCTACTGTGAGTTCGCGAATAATTTTTGTAAAAATCTTACCGCGCTTTGCGTCTTGCGCACCTTTTCTATGCTTAATATTTGACCATTTACTATGTCCAGCCATGCTTGCCTCTTCGAACCTATCGCTTTCTACATAACTATATATGTAGTAGTGTAAAAATTTCGTAAAATCTCGCGAATTCTAACACTCCCGCATAAAACTTTCCCACTTCCGTTGACAGCACAAAACCAGTTTAGCTTAGCTGGTTCCCACGAATCGCCCCGAGCGCAAATATTCACCAATATTTTGCGAAACCAATCTCGAAAACAACATGGAAAAATGTGAAGTCGGCAAAACCAGCTGTTCAGTAGCATTATCCAGACTGGCTTCAGCAACCATGACTGCACCATCATGCGGTGGATCTATATGCGTAATCAAATGACCAAAACCCCAACCACCACTACCAGCAATAATCGCGACAGGGTGTGAGCCATTATATTTCAGACCGTGGCAAAGCTCCTTTGTGCACTTGCCCAAAACACCAGAGAAGAGTCTTGCATCTGCAATTGTGCGTGCAACTTTACTCCCATTTACCGGCGAACCCATTAACAACACACGCCCAACATTTTGAACAGCGTAATTTTGCAGTAAAGATAAAGCAATCATTCCCCCCAAACTGTGGCCGACTAAATGGCAACAATCTGTATCCAGGGTGTTTATAAAGTTGCGTAACTCTCTGGCATTTTCATCCAGAGAATGTCGCATGGAAGGGTATTTAAAGTATTCTACTTTATAATTCATTTTTTTCAGATAGCGCGCGAGAAAAATCAGGCTTAGGGCGTTCGCCCACAAACCATGTATTAGTAGAACTGTTTCACGCTTTACTACGACTGAATGCTTCATTTTTCTTTTCTTTCCACAAAAATCTCATAGCAAAAATTAATCCGGTCACAGCAACCAAGAACTGCCCCCCCCTTGCACACCAGATTAAAGTGTAGCGAATAATGATGTCATCCGTAACAGATAATCTTCACATTTAAAATATCTTGGATCACTTCGACGCATACTACTTAACAAAAGTTAACAAACAAACTGCAACATTTAAATTAAAATTTGAATGCTAAATCTGGAGAATCACATGAATACCAATAGAATTATACTAACTACTATGCTTGCACTGGGGACCTCAACCGCTTTCGCTGACAAACCAAATTTTACCGACAAAGGCAAACCATCCGCTGAGCAGATTTCTGAGCATCGGGAAAACATGAAATCTAAACACTTCGAAAAGAAAAAGAACAAGCAAGAGCAAAGCAATAAACGCGAAGAACAGAATAAAAACAAAGAAAAGTTTAAGAATAGCGAAGAAAACAAAAAAAGTGCTATTAGCAATCACAATGAGCGTGAGAAAAATAGCAACAAACGAATTTCTGATAACGGCAAAACAGCAAATCAGGAAAAACAGAAAAATTTCTGGAAATTTTGGGAATAACAAGTCCTCAACAATTTTTTACATATCACTTTATCAAATTAACTGGAGCCTCCCATGATTGAAGAATTCATTCAAAACTTAGACGTTAACAAGTTACTAACTGAATATGCCATACCCTGGGGTTTGAATATATTCTTTGCCTTACTCATTTTCATCATTGGTAAAACCGTCGCCAATATTATTACAAAAATCCTTGCGAAAGTGCTGAAGAAAACGCGCATGGATGAAATCTTAATAAATTTCGTGTCATCGATCATTAAAACCATTTTATTATTATTCATAACAATTGCAGCATTAAACCAGTTAGGTGTAGATACCACATCCTTAATCGCGTTACTTGGTGCGGCTGGTCTGGCAATTGGTCTTGCGCTGCAAGGATCTCTACAAAATTTCGCTGCAGGCGTTATGCTGCTCATATTCCGCCCGTTCAAGGCAGGGGATTTTGTGGAAGCGGGTGGTGTATCAGGTATTGTAGAGAGCATCAGTATTTTTACAACCGTTATGCGCACCGGTGACAATAAAGAAGTCATTGTGCCCAACGGCACTATTTATGGAGACAGCATAACTAATTATTCTGCTCGGGAAACACGTCGCATCGACATGATATTTGGCATTGGTTATGACGACGATATCAAAAAAGCAAAACAAATCATGGAAGACATAATAAGAGTAGATGATCGTGTATTAAAAGATCCGGAGTGTTTAATTGCAGTATCCGAATTGGCAGATAGTTCGGTAAATTTCGTCGTTCGCCCGTGGGTTAACTCAAGTGATTACTGGGCCGTAAAATTTGATTTGACTGAAAAAATCAAATTAGCTTTTGATGAAAGCAACATCTCCATCCCTTACCCACAAATGGATGTTCACATGAACAAAGCCGCTTAATCTGAAGCAACTTATATTTACATAAAAAGGGCTGGCATATATCTCAATGTCAGCCCTTTTTTATTTGCCTGATTTTAAATAATTAGCAATAATCTAAAATTCAAATACACAACTCATCAACACTAATCGAAATGAATATCATTAATTTACGAGAAAAAACAGAAGACATTAACACATTAGCCCGCTGGCATCAGGATGAGTGGGGATATTTGAATCCAAATGGTAATTTGCAAAAGCGCTTGGATAAAATGCAAATGTTTCTGCAAACTAAGTTTATCCCATCAATGTACATCGCGACGGACAATCAATTATTGGGTTCGGCTGCATGTGTAGAACACGATATGGATAACCGCTTGGATTTGTCTCCCTGGTTGGCAAGTGTTTATGTTAGCAAAACATTTCGAACCCAGGGAATCGGAAGTAAACTGGTGCAACATGTGATGGATCAAGCTAGAGCACATAAAATAGACACACTGTATCTTTTTACGCCAGATCAAGAGTCGTTCTATGCCAGATTGGGTTGGCAAGTTCTGGAAGAAACCATTTACCATGGACATGCAGTAACAATCATGTCTGTCGCATTAAATCAAAAAGATTAGTTTTAGCTATTACCAATAAATCAGGATAAGAAAAATGTGTCAATTATTAGGGATGAATTGCAATGTGCCAACGGACATCTGTTTTTCGTTCGAAGGATTTCGCGCACGAGGCGGAAAAACCGATGAACATGCCGATGGCTGGGGTATCGGTTTTTTTGAGGAAAACGGTTGTCGCATGTTTCTCGATGATAAGCCTTCGTTTCAATCACCAATTGCAGATTTAGTTAGAAATTATCCCATTCGATCTTTGAATACCATTGCACACATACGCAAAGCGACGCATGGAAAAATTGCGCTGGAGAATACGCATCCGTTTCAACGTGAACTCTGGGGGCGTTACTGGATATTTGCACACAACGGAAAATTGGAAAACTTTTCGCCTGTATTCAACGACACAACTTTTCGCCCGGTAGGTAATACTGATAGCGAAGCGGCATTCTGCCATATCTTGGAACGCTTACGAACTCGCTTTCCTGGCACAGCTCCTACGCTTCGTCAAATATATGCTGTGCTTGCTGATGTTACTGATGAAATCGCTGAGTATGGCATGTTTAACTATTTATTATCGGATGGCGATGTACTATTCGCCCGTTGCAGTACTTCATTGCATTATATTATTCGCGAGGCGCCGTTTGCCTCGGCCCATTTGATTGATGAAGATGTGAGTGTTGATTTCAATGAAGTAACCAACGCCAAAGATTGCGTGACAGTTATCGCCACCGAACCATTGACAGACAACGAAACCTGGACTGCATTTTTACCTGGAGAATTAATACTGTTTAAAGACGGGCAGCCATTATACTCCTGACTAACAGCCAACCCGAGGAGAAGTGAATTTATTTGTTGCTCTATATGTCGCGATTTTTTTATTCTATGAGCAATAAAATGACTTACCCAAAGGCAAGTCACTTTTGAAATTAATTAAATATCAAATCCATAACTGACACCTAATACCGCCGTTACACCTTGATCATTATCATCGCGATCAACACCTCCGTAAATGCCGGTTATACTCATGTCAGCACCGGTTTTACCAATCGGATGACTTAAAGTGACATTCAAGTGACGGAAACCAGAATCAAGTTCAGAAGATTCAATAAATTCGCCACTGTCTTCATACATATAATATCCAAGACTCACACTGGCAGAAAAGTCTTTGGGCAAATCTGTTTCGTAATCCAATGTGATGTATGTATCCCCAGCATTACCCCAGGCAACATCATCCAGCAAATATAAAACACCTAAACTTACTGGGCCGTAGCCAGCGCCAAGTGACAATTCTGGTGCATCAGAATCAGAAATTTGCAAATATTTATAATAAATCAATCCCGCACTGTAACTGAAACCGCTGGCCCCACCACTGTAACCAAAATAGAAATCATTTTCGTAGCCTGCTTCACCATCTTCATCAGCATAACCCAAGCTCGACCCCCAATAACCTGCATATAAACCACTACCATGTTCGGCATCGAAACCACCTTGCAGTGCTGGCCCGGCACTTTCGCCACCACCGGCATGAATACCACGCAATACATATTTGGAAAATACACCGATATTACCACTCATGGATAAATCATCACCTGCATTTGCAGTACTGGTAAACAATCCCAGGGACATTAGCGATGCACTCAATACCGCAACTGACAAAACATTTTTCTTACACATTACATTTCTCAAGGACATCTACTCTCTCCTAACGACTTTTTTATAAAACTTAATGCTGATGAGCAAATCAGGCATCTGTAGAAATATTTTTTGATTCGCTACTACCAGAGCACTTTGCATGCCTGTTTTGAATAATCAAAATAAAATAAGAGGTTAAACAAACTTTGAAATAAAATTTCTATTTCATTTAAACAAGCTCGCACTAAGCCAGTGCGGCAAACATTGCACTAAGCACCATAATTGATCGTGTTTATACAAGCAGTTTAGCGAAATAAATAGCCAAAATACACAGCAAATGCATTGTTATAAACCTGTAATAAGCGAAGTGAATATTGATTGATATTAAGAAGGAAAAAAATCCGATGAGTATTCTATGATTGTTGCTTTTACATCATTAGCAGCAAAGCTAAGTAATTTGAGGTTACTTAAGTAATTTTTTGCATACACAAGTAACATATTCACGCATTATTTCACCTACTGCTTTGCTCAACCTGGCATTGATCGCCATTCGTGACTTAAGCTTCGCAATAGTCGTTGGAATACTACCAGTGCGTTTTAATCCCAGATAATTTGCAATTTCACACAACTTCAAGCTACAAACTTCTTGCGCGAGGTACATAACAATCCACCGTGGGATATTTTCATCCACACTGACATATTATTATCGACCCGAGATCAACGTTAAAATGCTCAGCTACCGACTCTGCAACTTCGTCAATACTTGGCCGGAAAGCTCGAACAGTCTCCCGACTAAGCTGGTTTTCATCAGTCAATCGATGCTGATAAACCCAATCTCGAAAACTATCACTGCCTAGATAAGGCATCTGATTGCCCTTTCCGTAAAACGTAGCTATCTCTTTGTCAACACCCATTTCAACGAATGCCCGATACTTTGCTCGCAATAATGATTTCGCTGACAACTGGCCATATATTTCCTGACGATACAACCAATCGGGTGCTGGCAACTTGCTCACGTAATTTGGATAACTACTCCAGGGGTAATCTTCTAACTGATCAATCACTCCAGCTTCAATGGGATTCCTGTGAATGTAACGTGAGAGCTGGAGTTGTTAACTATCTTCCTCAACTAAAATGGCTTTATAACGGCCACGAAACAGCGGACCGTCCTGCTTTCTAAGCCGGTTATAGCGTTATGTATACTGCCCATTGATATGACGCATGGCGCGGCCAAGATTAGCCTCGGGTGTTTTTACCAACAAGTGATAGTAATTGCTCATCAAACAATAACAAAATACCTGCAAACCAAATCGCTGATGAGCCTCATTAAGCGTCTTCAAAAAGGCCTTGTAAAAATCTTCGCCATGAAAAATGCGTTGTCGACCTCTACCTCGATTCATCACGTGATAGTAGGCATTTTCATATTCTATTCGGAGTGGGCGTGGCATGGGGTGCATGATGGCCGGTTTGGTTAAATATGCAAATATGATACTTGATAATCATCTAGCCAGCATCCCAAAGTTCGGCACCAGCGTATAAACTGGTATTGAATGAATAACCAAACCATTGGGAGACTGAAATGAAACTATACGGCGGAATTGATCTACATTCAAATAATATGGTTGTGAGAGTGATTGACGAAAACGATAGAACTCTATATCAAAAGAAACTGCCCTGTGAATTGGATATTATATTGAGAGAATTGAAACCACATCAAACGATGATGGAAGGTGTTGCCATTGAGTCAACGTTCAATTGGTATTGGTTAGTTGACGGGCTGGAGGAGCAGAACTACATCATCCACCTTGTTAATACAGCAGCTGTAAAACAGTATGAAGGACTAAAACACACGGATGATGAGAGCGATGCATTTTGGCTTGCACACTTACTTCGACTTGGCATATTACTTATGGGTTATATCTATCCCAAGAAACAGCGTGCAGTAAGAGATCTCGCGAGAAAGCGCAGCCAACTCGTGCAGCAACGGACAACTCAAATACTCAGCCTACAAAACCTTTATATACGTAACACAGGTGAGTCGCTAAGCTGCAATGCTGTTAATAAACTCACAATTAGCGAAATCGAAAATCGAATCACAGATACTAATATTATTTTGGCAATGGAAAGCAACTTGATTATTTACGAGGCACTAAAGAAACAAATTAGGGAGCTTGAAGATGCTATCAATAAACAAATCAAGCTAGATCCTCGCTTTCAATGTTTGATGACAGTCGATGGCATAGGTAAAATATTGGCGTTAACTATTATGCTGGAAACTGGAGATGTTAGTCGATTTAAAAACGTTGGTAATTTTTCCTCATATTGTCGTTGTGTGGACAGTCACTGCTGTCCCACAAATAAGAACCAAAGAGGCTTAAATCTCCAGGAATTGTTACAATGTGAGTGCGAACAAACGTTGTATTAAAAGGAGATTTAAGCCATGGCCCATGTTAACACTGTTTTTGCTCAAATTCTAAAAATGGTCCCAAGACATGAATTTGAATCACTGGAAAAAGAGCATCGTAAAGGTCAAAAGTTGAGAAAGATGA
>Ga0316207_10000142_pt1 | contig 146066 bp, 142 predicted proteins | sample 6weekpyrite_MG_FD_204943 | JGI IMG/M metagenome (GOLD analysis project Ga0316207, IMG submission 204943) | Microbial mat bacterial communities from mineral coupon in-situ incubated in ocean water Damariscotta River, Maine, United States -... | ecosystem: Environmental > Aquatic > Marine >... | reverse complement strand
TTGGAGAATAGATGATTTTAGAGCAAATGTTTTCAGAACAATTCATTAAGGTTGGAGAATAGATGATTTTAGAGCAAATGTTTTCAGAACAATTCATTAAGGTTGGAGAATAGATGATTTTAGAGCAAATGTTTTCAGAACAATTCATTAAGGTTGGAGAATAGATGATTTTAGAGCATGAGATACCAAACGGTTCGAAACTTTACTTTGGCAAGAGTGCTAAAGTTAAAAGAGAGATAGAAAAAGTAGCTTCACATATTTTGGACTCACATGGGTTTGAAGAGATAGTTACCCCAATCTTTTCATACCACCAGCATAAAAGTATTGCTGATGAAAAAGAGTTAGTAAAAGTCAATGATGAAAAGAACAACCCTATCTCCTTGAGAGCTGACTCAACTATTGATGTTGTTAGAATTATAGAAAAAAGATTAGGAAGAAATACTACGCAAAAAAAATGGTTCTATATTCAACCGGTTTTTCGTTATCCAACTGATGAGCAGTACCAAGTTGGTGTTGAGTTTATGGATGAGAAAAAATTATCATCAGTTTTAAATATTGCAATTGAAATCTTTGATAAACTGGATGTCAAACCTCTGGTTCAGATATCAAATATGAAGATACCTAAACTAATGGTTTCAATGTTTGATGAGTTAACATTAGATGATTTCAGACATCTAAATATAGAGAAATTCTTAAATTTAAAAGTTGAATGGATAGAGAAACTTGTATATCTTCAGCATGTAGAACAGGTTGATGAGCTTCTTGAAATTGTCCCGGAGACAATCAAGACAGAACTAATTAAAATGAAAAACTTATCTACTGAAATAGCTTGCGAAAAGAGTGTTTTAGCACCTATGTATTATGCAAAAATGCTCTACTACGATGAACTCTTTTTTAGAAGTATACTTGGTAACGAAGTATTCGCACGCGGTGGAAGATATAAAAGTTCAGAGCTAAGCTCTGTAGGTTTTGCAATTTACACAGATACAATAATTGAAGAGAAAGTGAAATAATGAAAGCAGATTTAATAGTAGGCATCCAGTGGGGCGATGAAGGAAAAGGTAAGATAGTTGATAGGCTGGCATGTGAATATGACATGGTTTGTAGAAGCCAAGGCGGACACAATGCCGGTCATACCATCTGGGTTGATGGTGTCAAGTTTGCTCTTCATCTTATCCCATCAGGCGTACTTAACCCTAAAGCAATAAATGTTGTAGGAAACGGTGTCGTATTATCTCCGGAGTCTATAATAAAGGAGATGGTTCAGTTTGAAGGTCTTGAGGGTCGTCTTTTTATCTCTGATAAAGCACACTTAAACCTTCCATATCATGCATTGATTGACCAAGCTAAAGAGAGACTTAAAGGCGATAAAGCTATCGGTACGACCGGTAAGGGAATCGGACCTGCATATTCTGATAAAATAAACCGTACCGGTTTTAGAGTCGGTGAACTTTTAAATCCTGCAAAACTTTCTGCTTCTATCATAGATTACTTTGAGCAAAACAGAGATATCTTTGATGTCTTTGAAATAGCAACTCCAAAAGAGAGTGAACTTTTGGCTGAGCTAGATGGCTATAAAGCTAAACTTGCTCCGTTTATTACAGATACAACTCAGATGGTATGGAAAGCTCTTGATGAAGATAATAAGAGAGTCCTTCTAGAGGGTGCTCAGGGAACTATGCTAGACATTGACCATGGAACCTACCCTTATGTTACCTCAAGTGCTACTGTGAGCGCGGGTGCTTGTACCGGTCTTGGAATTAATCCTAAGGATATTGGTAAGGTTACCGGTATTGTAAAAGCCTATTGTACTCGTGTTGGTAATGGACCATTTCCAAGTGAAGACTTGGGTGAAGACGGTAAGAGACTTGGCGAGCAGGGACATGAGTTTGGTACTACGACAGGTCGTGCAAGAAGATGTGGTTGGTTTGATGCAGTTGCAACTAGATATGCAAGTCGTCTAAATGGTTGTGATGAGTTGGCGCTTATGAAACTTGATGTTCTTGATGGGTTTGATGAGGTAAAGGTCTGTGTTGCTTATGAACTTGATGGGGTGGAGATAGATTACCTTCCTGCAAACTTAGAGGATGTGAAACCTATTTATAAAACTTTTAAAGGTTGGAATAACTCTGTAGGTGCTAGAACTTTAGAGGAACTTCCTCAATCGGCAAGAGATTATATTGAAGTTATTCAAGAGATTAGTAAAACAAAAGTTGGAATTATATCTACTTCTCCGGAGAGAGATGATACAATAATACTTTGATATACAGTTCTCGCCCATAGGCGTAGCTTAAGTAACTGAATAATAACCGGACTTGTTCAGTTGTAATGAGAGGATAAGAATGAAAACCCGCTTTAGCTCATTAGTAAAACTTAAAAAGAGTGTTATGCAAAAGAGTGAGAGGGTTATGCAAAAAGCTAATGCTAATCTCAACAGTGCTTCTATGGCACTTGAACTATCGTATCACTCTCTAGATGATGTAAAACCGCCAAAGAGTGGGACAATGGGTGAGATGTTGGCATCAAGAACACTTTTAGACTCCCAAAGAGGCATAATTCACCATAATAAAGAGTGGGTTGATTTTGCTAAAAATCAAGTTGATCAGGCAAAAAACCAATTAAAACTTGATATGATTGAGCATGAAAAGTTTAAGTATCTAGAACTCGAAGAGATTAAAAAAGAGATTAAGAGTAAAAAAATAGAAGAAGCAAAAGATTTAGATGAGGTTGCCTTGATGACATATACAGGAAAGAGAAAATGATTAAACTGCTTTTATTAGGTACTATTATTTTCACGTCTTTACCTGCCTTAGAGACCAGTGACAGGCTTTTTGATTGTACTGAAATTTTTAAGAGTAGAAAAAGTGAACTTTTAATAGAACTTGAGAGAATAGATGAACAAAAACAGGCTCTTAGCGCTCTTAAAGCTGCAACTGAGGAGCTGTTGAAAAAAAGGGAGACAAAAGTATCTCAAGATGAAGAGGTTGTTGAGAGAAAGTTAGCAGAGATTACAGCTAAAGAGGAGTCTATAAAAAAACTTCTTAAAAGAGATGAGGAAATTTTAAAAAAGACAAAAAATATCAAAATGAATAAAATTGCTCAAACTTTTGCAAAAATGAAAGCAGGATCTGCCGCTAATGTACTTTCAAGCATGGATTCAAAAGAGGCTGCGGTAATACTCTCTTCACTCAAGCCTAAAACAGTAGGTAAAATATTGACAAAGATGGATGCAAAAAAAGCCTCTGAACTAACAGTAATTTTGGCAAAATAATCTATTCAATCACTATTTCATGACTTTCTACTTCAATTGTAGGTTTTTTTGATATAATAATTTCAAATAATACACTACTCAGGGTTCCTCCATGTTAGAGAATATGAATTTTTATAAATTTATGCATAATCAAATTCTAATTTTGATAGCACTTTTTGCCGGAACATCTATCTCATATGTCTTTTTTGGTTTTTACTACGGCTCTATTATTGTAGAGCTTCTGTGGTATGTGTTTGTTCTAGCCATCTCATCTTGGGGTTATAGTCTACATAAAAGATATTCAGAGACTAATCTTACTATTGAAGAGAAAGAAAAATGGCTGAATGAATTGCGATATTTTCTGTTCTTCTATTTTTCAACATGGACCATAATGTTTGTTGTATATGTCTCCCGCAGCACTTTAGAACTGCACTATCTGGCAATTTTCACTCAATTAGGTGTCGCAGTTGTAGCAACTACTATCTTAGTAACGGAGAAGAGACTCTCTCTTTTTATTTTAAGCTCCTCAATGCTTCCTGTAACCATTTATCTTTTTATAATTGGAGAGTTTTATAGTTATATCATCTCTTTTTTAACTCTCGTTCTTGCCGGAGTTCTTCTCTATGGCTCAAGAAATACATATAACTACTTACGCAAAAGTCAATTTCAAGCCTATCATGATTATTTGACAAAATTAGGAAATAGGCACTATTTTATCGAGTTGTTAGAAGACGCTATAAAAATTCATAAAAATGACAATAAGTACATGTATCTTCTATTGATAGATTTAGATCACTTTAAAACAATAAACGACACTTTAGGGCATGATATAGGGGATATATTATTAGTAGAAGCTGCCAAAAGAATGGATATATCGGCAAGAGCTCACAATAGCAGTATAGCCAGGCTTGGCGGAGATGAGTTTTGTATATTGAGCCCTGCATGTGACAATAAAGAGGAGTCTCTCGTTAGTGCGAAAGAGTTTGCCCAAGAGTTACTCAGTGTTATTAAACAGACATATATTATTGATGAGCATCATCTATATATTAGTGCTAGCATCGGGGTTAGTATTATTGATAGCCCAGCAATGACGGCAAATACCTTTATTAAAGAGGCTGATATTGCCATGTATGAGGCGAAATCAAAGGGACGAGACGGAATCATTTTATTTAATGATGAGTTGTCAATAAGAATAGAGAGAAAACTTGAAATAGAAAGACTGCTTCACTTTGCTATAAAAAAGAGTGAAATAACATTGAAGTATCAGCCACAAATGAACTTGAAAAATGAAGTTGTCGGTTGTGAGGTTCTTGCCCGTTGGAATAGTGAGCAATTAGGCGAGATTCCTCCTGATGAATTTATTCCTATATCTGAAGATACCGGACTTATTATAGAACTTGGATACTATATAATGGAAGAGGCATTTAAAACTTTTAAAGTGTGGGATGAAAAGGGGATAAAGTTAGAGCAGTTGTCAATCAATATTAGCATGAGACAGTTTTTCCATAGTACATTTTTAGAAGATGTTAAAAAGCTTTGTAAACTATATTTAAATGATGATTTAAGAACAAAACTTGTTTTTGAGATGACTGAGACAACAGTTGCTGATGATATTGTGGCACTGATTGAGAGAATGAATATATTAAAAGAGCTTGGCATCCGTTTTTCAATGGATGATTTTGGCACGGGATACTCTTCACTCAGTTATCTGCGTCAAATTCCAATAGATGAGTTAAAGATAGATAAATCTTTTATATTAGGTTTAGATAATGCCAATAAAGATGAAAACATAGTAAAGACCATACTCAACATTGCAAAAAACTTAGGTTTGAATATTGTTGCAGAAGGTGTTGAGACTAAGTATCAAAAAGATTTTTTAAGTTATGAAAAATGTGATATACTGCAAGGTTATCACTTCTCAAAGCCTGTAAACAAAGTGGAGTTTGAGAAATATATATTTGCTTGTAACAGACAATAGGAAGAAAATAGTTCTACTCTAATCATATCTTTACCTTACTTATTGTAGAATATCCAAATTTATTTTAATTAAGGTCTATCGATGAAAATATCACTAAAAACTATACCTCATATAGCTAATAAAATTGCAATTGACTTGAATAAGAGTGGTGTTGTTACGATGACAAAAGGTCTTGAGGCAATTGCCAAAGAAGCCCAAAAGATATTAGTTTATAACGTAGAGCAGGAACTGGCTCTTGAGGAGAAAGTTGATAAAATTTGTGAAGAGAATGAAGATGAGATAGAGTTTAATCTTGTTGATGAAAGACAACTCTTTTTTATGATTAAGAAAAAACTAGCTCCCGAATTTGGTGTGATATTAAATTATGAAGAGCGTTATTCTGATATCTCTCATAAGATTTTAGATGAGCTTTATGAAGAGGATTTAATTCATTTTGAAGTCACAGAGAATCGTATAAAAAATATAATTTACAACTCAATTACATCTTTTATATCTGAGGCTTCTGAACTGGATGATACAGTGATGGATAAAATTAGAACATACAAGAAGAAATATATTCCCGGAACAGATGAGTTTGATATTTTATATGAGAAGCTTTATAGAGAAGAGTTGACAAAAAGAGGTATGGAGTAGTGAGCATGGATACATCTTTAAACAGAGCTTGGGTTTATCTTGAGAACGGAACCTTTTTAGAAGCTAACAGCTTTGGTGCAGAAGATACTATTGTTGGTGAGTTGGTCTTTAATACATCGATGAGCGGCTACCAAGAGATAATGTCTGATCCATCTTATGCGGGGCAGTTTGTGACATTTACTATGCCTGAGATTGGAAATGTTGGAGTTAATTCTCAAGATATGGAGAGCAGAGGTGCTCATGCCAAAGGGATGATAGTTAGAAAATATCAGAAAAGATACTCTAATTTTAGAGCTAATGACTCACTTGAGAACTTTTTAAAACAACATAATGTTATGGGTATTTGTGATATTGATACAAGATATTTAACAAAGATGTTAAGAGTTGAAGGTGCTATGATGATGATAGCATCGACTAAGATTAGTGATAAAGATGAGCTGAAAAAGATTTTAGAGAGTAGCCCGAGAATAGAAGATGTAAACTATATAGAGCAGGTAAGCACAAAGACTCCATATAAGCATACGCAATCTACATACAGCAAGAGTGTTTTTGAATATGAAGAGGCACCTACAGCAAAGGCTAATATAGTTGCAATAGATTTTGGTGTTAAGACGAATATTCTAAATGAGATAGTAAGTGCCGGAATTGGTGTGGAAGTGATACCTAACGATTTCAGTGCAGATACTCTTATTAAAAGGTACAACTCTAAAGATATAGATGGAGTCTTTTTATCAAATGGTCCAGGTGATCCGCTTGTGCTCAAAAAAGAGCAGGAGCAGATTAAAAAACTTATTGCTGCGAAGATTCCTATGTTTGGAATCTGTCTAGGTCATCAGCTACTCTCAATCTCTCATGGTTATGATACATTCAAGTTAAAGTTTGGTCACCATGGCGGAAACCATCCTGTTAAAAATGTCAAAACAGGTTTAGTAGAGATTACTGCGCAAAATCACAACTATAATGTACCTGATAATATTGTAGAGATTGCAGAAGTTACACACACTAATCTTTTTGATAATACAATTGAGGGTTTAAAATATAGTGACTCTCCAATCTTCTCTGTACAGCATCATCCAGAGTCAAGCCCTGGTCCAAAAGAGAGCAGATATATCTTCAATGAGTTTTTATCTTTAATAAAAAGATAATACTCAAATCCCCCTTATCTTTTTTTTGTTACTTAAGTGTTAATATTAAATAAAAAATTAATAAAATTTTCAAATTTGTCAAAATATTGTCAATCATTAAGAATTCTTAAACATTTATACTGTTAATATAGCGGAGTTAATTAGTTTAATAGATTTAGGTGAATTTAATTAGACATAATTGCTTTGAATCTTTAAGGAGGCTATATATGGAAAATCGTCCATTAGAGTACGACTATACTGTTGCAAAGATGTTCATGCTTACAACAATTCTTTTAGGGATTGTCGGTATGCTCGTCGGTGTAATCTTAGCATTTCAACTTGCTTATCCAGGGGTTAATACAATCTTAGGAAGCGGTTTGGCTGAGTACACAAACTTCAGTCGTCTTCGTCCACTGCATACGGATGCAGTAATATTTGGTTTTACACTGAGTGGAATATTTGCTACTTGGTATTATGTTGGTCAGCGTGTGCTAAAGGTATCAATGGCAGAGTCAAGATTGTTGATGTTTTTAGGCAAGCTACACTTTTGGTTATATTTAGTAGTGGTAGCAGCAGTTGTTGTATCACTATTAGCAGGTGTAACAACTTCAAAAGAGTACGCTGAGTTTGAGTGGCCGATTGATATTGCAGTGGTTGTGGTATGGGTTATATTTGGTATGGGTATATTTGGTCTTATCGGTATTCGCCGTGAAAAATCACTATATATATCAATTTGGTACTATATTGCTACTTTCTTAGGTATAGCAATGCTTTACCTTTTTAACAATATGGAGATACCAACAATACTAGGTACATCTGCCGCGGGTGAGAGCGGTATCGGTGATTGGTATCACTCAGTATCTATGTATGCAGGTACAAATGACGCACTTGTACAGTGGTGGTATGGTCATAATGCGGTTGCATTTGGTTTTACTGTTCCTATTGTAGCGATGATTTACTACTTTTTACCAAAAGAGTCAGGACAGGCGATTTATTCATATAAACTCTCTTTACTATCTTTCTGGGGTTTGATGTTTGTATATTTATGGGCTGGTGGTCACCATCTGCTATACTCAACTGTTCCGGACTGGATGCAGACAATGGGGTCAGTTTTTTCAGTAATCTTGATTCTCCCATCTTGGGGTTCTGCTATCAATATGCTTCTTACAATGAAGGGTGAGTGGCAACAAGTTGCTGCTTCTCCATTGATTAAGTTTATGATATTAGCTTCAACTTTCTATATGTTCTCAACACTTGAAGGTCCAATTCAGGCTATTAAGTCGGTTAATGCAATTGCACACTTTACAGATTGGATTGTTGGTCACGTTCATGATGGAACTCTTGGTTGGGTAGGCTTTATGATTATGGCCGCACTTTACCATATGGCGCCTCGTGTCTTTAAGAGAGAAATTTACTCTAAATCTTTAATGGTATCTCAATTTTGGATTCAAACTGTAGGTGTTGTTCTATACTTCACTTCTATGTGGATTGCCGGTATTACTCAAGGTATGATGTGGCGTGCTCACGATGAGTTTGGTAACTTAGCTTACTCGTTTATTGATACGGTAACTGTTCTTCACCCTTACTATACTATTCGTGGTATTGGTGGTCTGTTGTATCTAGTTGGTTTCTTAATGTTTGCATATAACATTTATAAAACTATGTCTGCTCGTTCTGTTGAAGAGTCTGAGCTACAAAATGCTTCGCCTATGGGCGCATAAAGAAAAGGATTATAATATGTTTCATTGGTTAGAAAAACATCCGTTCTTTTTTGCGGTAGGTGTATTTTTAGTAATTTCGTTTGCAGGTTTAGTTGAGATTCTTCCAAACTTTGCTCAACAGTCCCGCCCGGTAATCGGTACAGCTCCATACTCTACTTTAGAGCTGGCTGGTCGACATGTTTATATTAAAAACAGCTGTAATGCTTGTCATTCACAACTTGTTCGTCCGTTTAAATCAGAGACAGACCGTTACGGTCACTACTCTTTAAGTGGTGAATATGCTTATGATCGCCCTTTTCTTTGGGGATCTAAAAGAATAGGTCCAGATTTAATGCGTGTCGGTAATTATAGAACTACTGATTGGCATGAGAATCATATGAAAAATCCAGCCGGTGTTGTTCCAGGTTCAATTATGCCTGCGTATGGTTGGATGTTTACAAGTAATGCTGATATTGATACTGCTTATGCAGAGCAACTGACAATAGCTCAGTTCTTCTCGGTTCCTTATAACAAACCTGTTCCTATGAAAGATGGATCAACTAAGATTGTTAAGATGGGAAGCAGCGTTGCTGATGCAAATGCTTTAGCATTAGCTGAAGCAAAAATAATTGCAGCAGATATGAAAGACCAAGATGTTAAAGATGCAGTAGCAAAGGGTGAAATTCCTGAGATAGTTGCTTTAATTGCATATTTAAATAGTCTGAAGTAGAGGTTTGTAGTGGATATTGCGCAACTTCAGGCTTACGGATACTTTATATTAGTAACACTTCTTGTAGTCGCTCTATATGGGTATATATACCACCTATATAGTAAAAAGAAGGATTCTGATGGAGTTGACTATGAAAGTTATAGCAATATGGCACTAAAAGATGATATAGATGATACTCCGGTAGCACCTATATCAGATGAGAAAGAGAAATAGGAGAGATATATGAATAAGCTTTATCTTTGGGGGATTGTCTTTATTGCCTTTATGTTACTGTTCACATACATATCTGTGAGTGGTTCAGCTGGTGGTCTAAATGATGATATTGTAAATATGCTTGCAGTTACCGGTGCAGTAGCACTGGTAATAATCACAGTTTTTGTTGTAACTAAATATGTTCGTCAAATGCAGGTTGATCATGCAACAGGTGATCTAGCAGATGAGAACTGGGACGGAATAGGTGAATACCTAAATGAAGTACCTACGGGCTGGGCAGTTATGTTCTTTTTACTTATGGTATGGGGTATGTGGTATTTTACAGTTGGTTATCCTGTAAATTCATACTCACAAATAGGTGAATATAATGAAGATGTGGCAGTACATAATGCTAAATTTGAGGCGAAATATAAAGATATTACGGGCGATAGATTGGTAGAGATGGGAGAGTCAGTATTTTTAGCTGAGTGTAAAGTTTGTCATGGTATCAATGCCGATGGTATTGATGGTACGGCAGCTAACCTTAACATAAGAATTGATGCTGCCTCAGTTAAGCATGTAATTGAACATGGCTCGAACAACCAACTACTTGGTTTTGAGATGGCGATGCCTGATCGTAATGGGTTAATGAATGCAAATGCGAACTATGCTCCAATCAGTGATGCTGAGATTGATGCAGTAGCACACTATGTGGCTAACGGTATGACAGGTGAAGGTGCTGATGTCTTTGCAGGAACATGTGTTATGTGTCATGGTGCTGACGGTAGTGGTGTGGATAGCATGGGTCCAAACATTAAAAGGTTTGATATTGGCTTGGTTACTAATGTTTTAAATCATGGTAAAAAAGGCGTTATTGGCGCTATGCCGAAGTTCAATAGACTTAATGCTAAGCAAAAAGAAGCTGTTGGTGCATATATCACCAGCTTAAGCGAATAAGGGGTCGGACATGAATGAAAATAGAAGCTTATTTGCTCTTGATGGTATAACAGGTATGTTGATTGCAACTGTATTATTACTAACAATTCTTGTTGGTTTATCAGCTTGGAGTCTTAGTGTTCAGAATGCTAATATGGCAAACTTTTATGAAGTTAAAGATGAGCAGTCAATTAAGATGTTTGGTTCTAAAGTCGAAGATCATATCGCAGATGTAGGGAGTAAATAATGGAAAAAATAATTTCATGGGGCCTAGTACTTATGGCTATTTACACAGCTTACGTGGTTTTAACACCAAATCACCTCTATATTGGATAGGAAGTTTTATTGAAATTTTCAAGAGGGCTAAGGGCCCTCATCCTCACACTACTTTTTACAACATCACTTACAGCACAATATTTATATAAAGATGAAGTTATATTTAACCCGGCTTTTAATGAAGAGGTTGAAAAATTAGGTTTAGAGCTATATGAAAAAACCGGAATTTCTTTAAGACTTGTAATGCTTAAGGAGCTGCCGGATCAAATGAGTATAGTAGAGTATGAAAAAGCATTAATAGCCGATTTTACACAACCTACAATCTTGCTTACTTTTTCGGAGATGAACTCTAAAGTAGACATCTTGGCAAATCAAGCATCTTTATATGAATATTTTAATAAAAAACAGGTTTTAAGTCCTATATCATCACCAGTTCAGGCATTTGTCATAGCAGTGTTAAATATGGATTTTAGCGATATGAGCAGCGGTGGAACTATACTTCCACTGCTCGCTCAAAAGGCCAAAAAAGGCGAGGTCTTAGGCAAGTATTCCGGTTCGATGTTTAACGGATATGCTGATATTGCTGAGCAGATAGCAAAGAGTAAAAATGTAGTATTACAAAATGCAGTCGGCAGTGCAAACCAAACAAGTATATTAATCATAAAAGTATTGTTTTACGGTTTTATACTTTATGGTATAGTCCTCTATATAAAAAGAAAACTTTATAAGGCAAGAACGTGAGTAAAAGTAACGGCAGAGTTTGGCCATATGCAATTGCCGCATCAATAATATTAGTATTTGGTGCTTGTGTCGCGACTATAGTTATTACAAATAAAGCACCTGTACAAAATAGTGATACATATATGATGGGCTATCATGAAGCCGATAGCAAGGCAAATGAGATAATTAAAGCAGCAATCGCATTTAATAAAAAATATAAAATAGAGTATATCACAGAGAGTCTTAATCCGAAAAAGAGTGTAATAAAATACAGGCTTAGTGATATCGACGGAAACCCGGTTAATAACGCAAAGATTAAAGTTGTTGTTACAAGACCAAATAATCACACATATGATAAAGAGTTGAATAGTGCTTTAGTAGAAAACGGAGTTTACAGTTTCAGTGCAATCAGCCTTCCAAAAGATGGAAGATGGGATATTATGGCAAAAGTCAATGTAAATAATCTTCACAGGTTTTACAATGTTAAAGCAGACACAAGAGCTAAAGAGGCATACGAGTATTAAGATATAATACATCTATGAATGAAGCTACAATAGTCTTACCGTCTGCCCGTGCTATAAGGCAGGAACAACTTAGCATAGAAGAGTCGACTCTCTTCCTTCCAAACCACATCACGATGAGTGATTTTATATCCAAACTCTGCATAGTTGAAAATTTCAAAACCTTAGATGCAGATAGCAGGGTTTTACTGCTTTTAGAGGCTTCAGATTTTAAGGCTTTTGAAAATCTGAAGATTCAGAGGAACTTTTTTACATTTACTAAAAACTCATCATATATCTTTAAGTTCTTTGAGGAGTTAAGTGCTGAGCAGTATGATATAAAGAGCTTAAGCACCTCAGACATATACGGTGAGTACGAAGAACACATAGCCATACTTCAAGAGCTATACAGAAGATATGAGCTATTGTGCAGGGAGAGAAAACTTCTTGATAAAATATTTTTGCCCAAGTTATATAGTTTTAATGAGGGTTATGCAAGGGCTCAAAAAAGTATAGAGTTACATGTAGATGGTCACCTTACAAATTTTGAACTGGAGCTTTTAGAGAGATGCTGTGAGTTTTGCAGTGTAGATATTATTTTTAATACATCTGTGTTTAACACTAAGATGCAGAGTAGGCTGTTAGATTTTGGTATAGAACTAGATTCCGGTTTTTTTAAAGAGGGTGTAGAGTATACCATCTCCTTAAACACAAAAAAGATACTCAAACAAAGATTACTACTACAAGATAGAAAAGTTACATGTGAATCTTTTGGTGAATCTATCCTGCAAGTGGCATTTGTACAAAAGAGGATATACGATTTTATAAAAAAGGGTTATAAGGCTGAAAAAATAGCAGTTATTTTACCCGATGAAAAAATGGCTTTAACTCTAAAAGCATTTGATGAGAAATCAAACTTCAACTTTGCAATGGGTGAGCCATTTTCAAAAACAAAAATATATGAAAAACTGAACTCTACATGTCAGTTTATCGAACAAGACTCCAAAGAGAATGAGGCTAGGTTAGAGAGAGTCGGTGATGAGTTGTATATGGAACTTCGTAGTATCTATGGAAAAAAAAGTTATGAGGTAGATATCTTAGAGTTTCTGAAAAAATATAAAGAGAGTTTTGGCAAAGAGGGTGTCGGCAGTAAAAAAGAGTTAAAGATATATGAGGAGGAGCTATATAGTTTTAAAAATATCCTGCCATTTATGAGAGATATGGGTGTTAAATCTCTTATATCTGTTTTTTTGCAAAGATTGTCTGCTAGAACAATTGATGATGTCAGAGGTGGGAAGATAACTGTAATGGGAGTTCTTGAGACTCGTTCAGTTTATTTTGACGCAGTGGTAATAGTGGACTTTAGTGACTCCAATGTTCCAAAAAAGAGCGATAAAGATATGTTTTTAAATACCGCACTAAGAGAGATGGCGAATCTTCCGACTATGAGTGACAGGGAGAGTCTTCAAAAGCACTACTACGAGATGTTGATAAATAGAAGTAAAGAGGTGGCAATATCCTTTGTTAAATCTAGTGAGAGCAGCGGTTCGAGGTTTTTAAAACAGCTTGGTATAAAAGAGCAGAACATACTCTCAAGCAAGGAGGGCAGGTACTCTGAGCTTGATTATGCTTCAATACTTTTTGATAGAGTAAGTCAAGGTGTCAAAAATGATGATGAGATAGCTTTAGAGTACAGTTTTTTCACACAGAACGGGAAAAACAGAAAACTCTCAGCAACAAGACTAAAAACATTTCTTACATGTAAAAGAAAATACTATTTCAAATATGTCAAACATATACATGGACATGAAATTCCAAAAGATATGCCTCAAGAGTACGAGATTGGGCTAGATGTACATAAGGCACTTCAAGAACTATACTCCAAGAGGAGTTCTTATGACAATGTCGAAAATCTTAAAAAAGATCTGCACAAAGAGCTTGACAATGCTTGTGGAAAGAGTGAACTAGAAGAGTATCTTATAGCCATGCAAAAAAGAAATCTGGGGAAGTTCTGTGAAGAGGAGATTAAACGCTTTGCAGACGGCTGGCAGGTCTATAGATGTGAAGAGAAGCTTGAGTGCAGTTTTGCAGGTGTTATTTTAGAGGGTGTTATAGACAGGGTAGATAAAAGAGGCAGTGAGATTTTTGTTCTTGATTATAAGACAGGCTCATATCCACTGTATACGGAGAAAAACTTCACAGAGGCTACAGACTTCCAACTAGAGTTTTATTATCTCTTAGCTAAGAGCTTAGGTGGTGTTGTCGGGTGCGGATACTATGACCTAAAAGAGTCAAAGATTGTGAATGAGGCTTTTTTGCAGGAGAAACTAGCTGTATTAGAGTCAAATATAAAAGATCTTCTTAACATAGAGAGTGTGAATTTTGAGAAGTGTGAAGATGTTAAAAACTGTCTCTTTTGTGATTATAATATTATGTGCGGTAGAGATTAATAGTGTGAATGTAATATCAACAAAGTTGCAATATGCAATGTTATATAATTAAAATGCTTTTTTTAGGTAAAATCAGTTGAGGAAAATTAAAATAATGTCTGAAAATAATTATAGCGATTATATTATTTATGTTGATGAGAGCGGTGACCACTCCTTGGACTCTATAAATAAAGAGTACCCCATATTTGTTTTAGCATTTTGCATTTTTAATAAAGAGAGTTATACACAAAGTGCCCTAACAAAATTAAAAGATTTTAAGTTTAAACATTTTGGTCATGATATGGTTGTTCTTCATGAAAATGAGATAAGAAGAGATAAGGGTGTTTTCAAAAATCTTAGACCCAGAAGTAAAAAAGATGCTTTTATTGGTGAGTTGACACAGATAATCGAAGAAGAAGATTTTACAGTAATTGCTACAGTTATTAAAAAGGATGATGAACTTGAACTTGAATTTAGAAGAATTTGTGATGGACAAAATTATAGTAATGAGAATATGCCTTTTGAAATTATAATGGCAAACAAAATGAGTAATTCTGCAGGTTTACAGTTGGCTGATTTGATAGCACGACCAATAGGTTTAAGCGTTTTAAAACAAGGGCAGGAAAATAGAGCATTTGATATTATAAAAGATAAATTTCATAAAAACGGTTTCGGAGAGGTTAATGGTGTTGGGCTTAAAGTATACCCATAAAAGTAAAAAAGCCCTGACGAATCCGCCAGAGCTTTTTACCGATCGCGAATCCGCAATCCAACAAGATAATAATACCATAATAATACAAATAAATATATTTTATATAAGAGAGAAAAATGTTTATCAATAATCTAGCCTATGAAGCGAGTGCGGGAAGCGGAAAGACTTTTATGCTTGTTGTTAGATATTTAAGTCTGCTTTTTAAAGGTGCTGAAGCATCTAAAATTTTGGCACTTACCTTTACAAATAAGGCTGCAAATGAGATGCAGGAGAGGATAGTCTCAACCTTAGAGGAGCTGGAGAGTCGTGGTGAACTTGATGAGATAGCAAAGGTTACCGAACTCTCTCGTTCCTATCTGCTTGAACACCGTCAGAGAGTATTAAATGAGTTTTTGAACTCACATACAAAGATAGTGACAATAGACAGTTTTTTCACTTCAATACTGAGAAAATTCTCTCTGTACGCCTCTTTGATGCCTGATTTTTCAACCTTCTCTTCTCAGCATGAGCTTAAACTTCTTTCAAGATTTTTAAAAGAGGTTAGTGTAGCGGGCAAGAGGGATACTCTTATAACACTCTCACTGCAGTCAAAAAAACGACTGACAGATATATTTGGACTCTTAGATGAATTTTACATAAAGTTTCAGGAGTTGAGACATATAGAGTTTTCAAAACAAAATCATATGCAGTTTGAAAATGAAGCGATGTCCTATGTGTCAGAGTTAAGAGAGATAGTTGAGTCTTGTGAAGTTGCTTCTAAAACAGCAATAAAAGCTCTGCAGGTTGATAGTTTTGATGAGCTGAGTGCAAAGAGTTGGATAGGAAGAGAGTCGCTTGAGTATAGAACATTTTCAAAATGCTTCACTCCTGTAATGGATGAGCTTTTGGTAAAGTTAAAAGAGGCTATAAAAAACCAGAATCGTGCGAAAGAGCAGAACTTCTTTGCAGCTATAAAAGAGTTGGTTGATATCTACGTTAAAAGTAAGAAAGCTCTATACATGGATGATAGTGAGCTTAGTTTTTCTGATGTTACCTCGTTGGTGTACGAGATCTTGAACCTAATTGATGACAGCGAGTTCTTATATTTTAGACTTGATTCGCAGATAGAGCATATGCTGCTTGACGAGTTTCAAGATACAAGCATTTTACAGTATGAGATTTTGAAGCCTTTAATTAGTGAGATTAATTCAGGAGGCGGAGTCTTTGAAAATGGGAGTTTCTTTTTTGTCGGAGATGTAAAGCAGTCTATCTATAGATTTCGCGGCGGTGTTTCTGCTCTGTTTGGAGCTGTACAGCAAGAAAATAATACAGAGGTAGAAAAACTTCTTACAAACTACCGTTCAAAAAAAGAGGTAATAGAGTTTGTAAATCGTGTGTTTGAGGGTAAAATAAAAGATTATTCAAATCAGTTAGTAAGAGAAGAGGCAAGCGGTGGCTATGTCGAGGTTCTACAGAGTGATGAGCTTTTAGAAGAGGTGATAACTCAGGTGAAAAGAGTTAAAACTCTTGGTGCTAATATTAATGAGATAGCTGTTTTGTGTGCAACAAACGGAGATGGTGAACAGGTTAAACAGGCTCTTAATGCAGAGCATATTGAAGTTGTGACAGAGACGACTACAAAGCTTATAAATCAAAAAAGTGTAAAAGCACTCTTGGAGTATTTGAAATACCTCTATTTTGGCGAAGAAATCTATATACAGAATTTTTTCGCTCTAATATCTCAGGAGGTAAGAGCGGTAGCAAAAGTCAATTTCAATGAAATAAAAATTTTAGATATAGTCAAAAGTGTGATAAAAGAGTTTGGACTCTTTAGAGATGATTTTAATCTTATTAGGTTTTTAAATGCAATCTCCAAATATAGTGATATTGAGGCACTGCTTTTTGAGTATGAACGCTTAGATGTCAGTGCGGCAGCTTCGAAGCTTTGCGGTGTCAGAGTGCTTACGGTTCATAAGTCCAAGGGCTTGGAGTATGAACATGTAATAGTTATGGATAGGCTTAAAAAGGCTCCACCGGCAAGACAGGCAATAATTTATGAGTATGATGATATAAGACTAAAAAATATCTACCTTCGCATAAAGGGCCGAGATGCTGTAGATATGAAATATGCAAATGCTCTTGCCAAAGAGAAATCTTTAGTCAGAGAAGATAGCTTAAATGCATTATATGTTGCATTTACCAGAGCTAAAGAGAATCTCTTTATAATATTAAAATCAAAAGATTCTATGTTTGACATCTTAGACTTAGTCTGCTCAAGCAGTGGAAGTTTGAGATGTCAAAAACAGATTGAGAACCCTGATGAACAAACATCTTTTCAAGCTTTAGAATATAAAGCTCTCTATTATGGAACCCAAAGTGATATCCTGGCAGTTGAAAGAGAGGAAAATCTTGATTTAAAGTCCATAAATTTCGGTCTTGCAATGCACTATATGTTGGAGATGCTTGGTGAATTTAAAGAACAAGATATCCCTTATGCCAAGAGTATGATGATAAACAAATATGGCTATACCTTGGATGATGATGAGATAGATGATATAGAAAATAGGATCAGACAGCTTTTAAAAAATGAAGAGTTTATCTCTTTAATCAGTGGTGAGTGTTATAAAGAGAAGGCTATCCGGTATAATAACAACCTTCGATACATAGACCTATTAGTCAAGAGTGAATCTTCAAAAGTCACTCTGTTTGATACTTGGAATGTTATTGATTACAAAAGTTCTCTTAGCTACTCGGAGAGTCACTTAAAGCAGGTTAAATATTATGTTGATGCTATAAAAGAGATAAGCGGCGATGAGGTAAATGGTTATATCTGTTATCTATTGCCGGACGGGATTAAAATCGCCAAGGTTTAAACCTTAAATAAACCAAAAATTAAGCTTCTTATAAGTTAAAAAAGATATACTTTCGCCAATTAAACAAGCATTTACATGTGATGTTAAGAAAACAACTTGAAAGGTTCAAGAATGAAATTTACGAATATCGCAACTCCTGAACAAATTGATCAAAAATGGGTTTTGATTGATGCTGAAGGAAAAACTTTTGGTCGTATGATTACTGAAGTAGCTACTATACTTCGCGGTAAGCATAAGCCATGTTGGACTCCAAATATCGATTGTGGTGACTATGTAGTTATCATTAACGCTTCTAAGGCTAGATTTAACGGTCTTGGCAAAATTGCTAATAAAGAGTATTTTTCTCACTCAGGTTACTTCGGTAGCACTAAGAGTGTTAAAATGACTGAGCTTTTAGAAAAAAACCCTGAGAAGCTATACAAACTAGCTACTCGCGGTATGCTTCCTAAAACAAAGCTTGGTGTTAAGATGATTAAAAAATTAAAAATTTATGCAGGTGCTGAACATCCTCACACTGCACAACTTGCTAAGTAAGGATTGACATATGGCAAAAATATACGCAACAGGTCGTCGTAAAGCTTCAATAGCAAAAGTATGGTTAACTCCAGGTACAGGTAAGATTACTATTAATGATCTTTCATTAGATGCATGGTTAGGTGGACTAGAAGCTAAGAAACTTCGTGTTAAGCAACCACTTGCTTTAACAAAACAAGATACATCAGTTGATATCGTAGCTACTACTTTAGGTGGTGGTTTTGGTGGTCAAGCAGATGCACTTCGTCACGGTATCTCTCGTGCATTAGTTGCATTTGATCCAGCATTAAAAGCGATTCTTAAGCCTGAGGGTATGATGACTCGTGATTCACGTGTTGTTGAACGTAAGAAGCCGGGTCGTCGTAAAGCTCGTCGTTCTCGTCAGTTTTCTAAGCGTTAGACTTCTCTTTCGTTTACAAACTTTTTCCAGTGCTTTTGGCACTGTAAAAATCTTTTTATATCTCTTCTATTAACAACTACTATGAGTAACTTTGGTATAATAACTCCAAAAAAAGAGTAATCTTGCACTATTTGATACTTCTGTTTTTATCTATAAATCTTTTCTCATCAACGCTTCATCTGGCAACTTCTACTAACCCGTCTAGATTGAACCCTATTTTAGCTACAGATTCCAGCTCTTCAGAGATAGCAAGCTTTTTATTTAACGGACTTGTCAAGTATGACAAAGACTCATCAACAATTATAGGCGATTTGGCAAAAGAGTTCTATTATAAAGACAATAAAACTTTAATCTTTAAGCTTCGTAAAAATGTCTCTTGGCATGATGGTGAAAAATTCACTGCAAAAGATGTTGTATTCACATATAAGGTTTTAATTTCACCAACAATAAGTTCGCCATATAGTGCAAGTTTTAGGTTTGTTAAAAGTGTTGAAGCTCTTGATGATTTTACAATAAAAGTAAAGTATAAAAAACCATATTTTAAAGCCTTAGAGACTTGGATGATGGGAATCTTACCAGAGCATATACTAAAAGATGAGAATAACTTGATGAACTCCTCTTTTAATATAAACCCGATAGGAACGGGTGCTTACAAACTTTATCAGCTAGAGCACTCTAAGAATATTATATTAACTGCTTTTGATGATTACTTCGAAGGACGAGCTAAGATTGACACAATATCCTTTCATGTCATTGCAGACCCAATGACAAGATTTTTGATGCTCAAATCATCAGCATTAGATGTTGGGAACATGGAGTCTATGCAGTATGAGAGACAGTTAAATGAGGGTTTTTTTAAGAAGTTTAACATCTATGAAAATATTTCACGCTCATATACCTATCTTGGTTTTAATTTGAGACTTGATAAGTTTAAAAATCCAAAGATAAGAGAGGCTCTCTCTTTAGCAATTGACAGACAAGAGATGGTTAATATTCTATTTTTTAATCATGCAAAGGTTTGTACAGGACCTTTTCTTCCCGGAACAAAAGCATTCAATGAGGATGTAAAAGCACCAACTAAAAACATAGAAAAAGCGAAACAACTTTTAAGCGAGGCTGGCTATAGTGATGAGAATCCTTTTACTTTTGAAATTGTCACCTCCAACTCTAGCAGTATACGTCCCTATGCAGCTCAAATACTGCAGTATCAACTTAAGAAGGCGGGAGTAGTTGTTAAACTACGAGTTATGGAGTGGCAGGCATTTTTAAATATGGTGGTTTTTCCACATAAGTTTGAGAGTGTACTACTGGGGTGGGGATTGTCTCCAACACCGGATCCATACATGTTTTGGCATAGTGATAATGATAAAAAAGGCGGTTTTAATTTGGTTGGATATCATAATAAGAGAATCAACAGGATGATTGAAGAGTCTCAAAGTATCATCGATAGAGAGAAGTTGTCTAAAATATGGAAAAAGATGTTTAAAATAATTACAGATGAAAATCCATATCTGTTTTTATATATTCCAAACTCAATAACAGCAATCAACAAAGAGATTAAAAATGTTGAATCAACTCCTAGCGGAATTTGGCACAACTATATAAAATGGGAGAAGTAACTAATTTATGATTATATTATTTGATTTAGACGGAACACTGATAGACTCCACAGATGCAATACTGGAGACATTTCACCACTCTTTTAGTGTACATAGTTACCCTAAACAAAAAGATGAAGATATAAAAGCACTTATTGGTTATCCGCTTGATGTCATGTATGAAGAGCTAGGGGTTGATAGGGCTGAAGTTTGGGATTATGTTACAACCTACAAAGAGTATTATCGTGAAATTTCAACACTAAAAACAGAGCTTATGAAAAATGCAGCTGAAGCGGTGAAGAGAGCTAGTGAATTTGCTACATTGGGAGTTGTGACTACTAAAACAGGAGCCTACTCTAAAGTTCTTATGGAACACTTTGGGTTGATGGAGTATTTTGAAGTTCTTATAGGAAGAGAGGATGTTGAGAATCCAAAACCTCATAAAGAACCAATATTAAAAGCTTTGGAAAAATTAGACACTGATAATAAAGAGATTTGGATGATTGGAGATACAAAACTAGATCTGATCTCTGCAAAAAATGCAGATGTAAACTCAATTGGTGTTTTGAGTGGATATGATAATCTGAGTACCCTTAAAAAGTTTACAAATGTTATATTAAATGATGCCTTAGAAGCAACAATTTATTTGTCAAATAGGAAAAAACAACACACTTCCTTCACTTCTTAATAAAGAATAAAATATCAAGCTTTCTTTAAGAGCAACTTGTCTAGAATAAGAGATAAATTAGAATTGATAGTTCTTATAATAAATAGAAGGAGAATTTATGCTAGAAATTAGATGGCATAGTCGTGCTGGACAAGGTGCTGTTACAGGCGCGAAGGGTTTAGCAGATGTTATTTCTACAACTGGTAAGCATGTGCAAGCATTTGCATTTTATGGGTCAGCTAAGCGTGGAGCTGCAATGACGGCATATAATCGTGTTGATGACAAGGTGATTATGAATCATGAAAAATACATGGAGCCTGATTTCGTTTTCGTAATCGACCCTGCATTAGTATTTACATCAGATGTTACGATTAACCACAAAGAGAACACAGTTTACATTGTTACAACCCATATGAGCACTGAGGAACTTATAGCTTCTCAACCGAAGCTTGCAGGTAAAAAAGTTTATACTGTTGATTGTATCAGAATTGCTCAAGAGACTATCGGTCGTCCTATTCCAAATACGCCGATGCTTGGTGCATTTATGAAAGTGTCTGAGATGTATGATATTGAGTTCTTTAAAGAGAGTATGTTAAGAATTCTTGCAAAGTTACCACAGAAGATCGTTGACGCAAATATGATTGCTATTCAACGTGCTTACGATGAAGTGAAATAAGGAGCGTCAGATGGCAAATAAAGGATGGGATGAATTTGAAATCGGAGCTATGCTTCGAACATTTGATGGCAAGATAGATGATATCGCCGGAACTCAACAAGAGGATCGTGCATATTCACAAAGCAGTTCGTTTACTGCAAGTGTAGCAGACTGGAGAATTGAGAAGCCGATATTTAACAAAGATTACTGTATTGATTGTCAGTTTTGCTGGATATATTGTCCAGATATCTCTATTGTTTCAAGAGATAAGAAATTGGTTGGTGTAGATATGGATCACTGTAAAGGTTGCGGTATCTGTGTTGAGGTTTGTCCTACAAACCCTAAGTCACTTTTAATGTTCCCGGAACAGGCAGAAGAAGAAGCAGAGTTGGCAAATTGGCCTGCGAAAGATGAGAAGGAAAAATAATGGCATTTGATAAAATGGAATTAAAAGATGTAGAGGTTTGGGATGGAAACTTTGCAGCTGCGCAAGCTATGAGACAGTGTCAAATCGATGTTGTTGCTGCTTACCCGATTACTCCATCAACACCTATTGTTGAGGGCTATGCAAAATTTCAAGCTGATAACTATGTTGAAGGTGAGTATGTAATGGTTGAATCAGAGCATGCCGCAATGTCAGCATGTATTGGTGCTGCTGCCGGTGGTGGACGTGTTGCAACTGCGACATCTTCACAAGGCTTTGCTTTAATGGTAGAGACTCTTTATCAAGCATCTGGTATGCGCCTGCCAATCGTTTTAAATGTTGTAAACCGTGCACTTGCTGCTCCGCTTAATGTTAATGGTGATCACTCAGATATGTACCTTGGTCGTGACAGTGGTTGGATTCAGTTTGACGCTTTCTCTCCACAGGGAGCTTATGATCTGAACTTCATTGCTTTTAAAGTCTGTGAAGATCATGATATTAGACTTCCGGCAATGGTTCACCAAGATGGTTTTATGACTTCACACACTGCTCAAGGTGTTAAAACTTTAAGTGATGATGAGGGTTATAATTTTGTTGGTGTCTATAAACCGATGAATGATATGTTAGATTTTGAGCATCCGGTAACTCATGGTGTTCAAACTGAAGAAGATTGGCACTTTGAGCATAAGGCTCGTCAACACAATGATCTTATGACTAAAGTTTTCCCAAAAATTCAAGCAGCGTTTGATGATTTTGAAAAACTAAGCGGACGTAAATATAATATAGTTGAGAAGTATGATATGGATGATGCTGATGTCTGTGTAGTCTGTCTAGGTACGTCAGTTGAAACTGCACGTGAAGTGGCAACTGAGATGAGAGCTAAAGGAATTAAAGCCGGAGTAGTCGGTATCCGTGTTATTCGTCCATTCCCATTCATGCAAATTCAAGAAGCTCTTAAAGATGTTAAAGCTGTAGCTACGCTTGACCGTTCATCTCCAAATGGTGCTCCTGGTATGCTGTTTAATGAGGTTGCAGGAAGTCTGTTTAACACTGATAGAAAAACATTACTCTCTGGTTATGTTTATGGACTAGGTGGTCGTGATTTAACTAAGGTACACTTAACAGACCTTTACACTGAGCTTCAAGCAAATGTTGATGCTGGTAAAATCACAACTCCATTACAACAATTTATCGGTGTTCGTGGACCGAAACTATCATTTTTATAAGGAGAAAACTATGAGTGAAATGAAAAAAATTAAAAACTTAAAAGAGTTTTCAACATCGGCTGACCGTTTTGAGGGTGCAAACCTTTTATGTCCTGGTTGTGCACACTCAATTATTGTTCGTGAAGTTTTAAATGCAACGAACGATGACTTAGTTCTTTCAGCATCTACGGGATGTCTCGAAGTTTGTACGGCTGTTTATCCATATACATCTTGGGATGCTTCTTGGATTCATATCGGTTTTGAAAATGGTTCAACTGCCGTTGCCGGTGCAGAGTCTATGCATAAAGCACTTGCTAGAAAAGGTCGCTTGAAGCAGCCTGAGCGTAACCCTAAATTTGTATCTTTCGCAGGAGACGGTGCATCGTATGATATCGGTTTTCAGTGGATTTCTGGATGTATGGAACGTGGACACAACATAATGCATGTTGTGCTTGATAATGAAGTATATGCAAATACTGGTGGTCAAAGATCATCTTCTACACCAATTGGTGGTAGTAATACTACAACTCCAGCTGGAACACATAGTTATGGTGAGAAGAAGAATAAGAAAGACATGGTTTCTATTATGGCTTCTCATAATATTCCTTACTCTGCACAGGTCTCTCCAAATAAGTGGAAAGATATGGTTAAGAAAATCCAGCATGGTTTTTCAGTTGATGGTCCAGTATTTATAAATGCTGTCTCTCCATGTACGACTGAGTGGAAATTTGATCCTAAAGATACTATGCACCTAGCAGATCTATCAACTGACTCTTTAGTATTTCCACTTTATGAAATCATAGACGGCCATGAGTTAAATATTACCTACCGTCCTAAGAACATAGTTCCTGTTGAGGAGTATTTAGCAGCACAAGGACGCTTTAAGCACCTTTTCAAAGATGAGTATAAATATCTTATAAAAGAGTGGCAGGAGCGTGTAGATGCTAACTGGTCTTATTTACAACGCCGTGAAGAAGCAAGAATTTAGTAAAAGATTCTAGCTTTCACACACTTTATGCCCAACAAAGATACTTGGTGCACTTGTAGTGCTACCTTGGTCTATGTTGAACATATATTGTATAAAATCTAAAACTTTTAGACTTTAATAACTTATTATTTTCTCTTAAAACTTTTCAAACATATTTTATTTCAGTTTTATACTCTAAAACAGATCAGCATGTCCAAAAAATATCTCTTGAGCTTCATTTTTACGCATACTCTCTAAAATCTCTTTAGCTTTTCTTCTAGTATCATTATCAAAATATATGAGCATATTTCTTGAAAAAATAAAATCAAATTTGCCAAGTGATTTAAAAGACGTGTCGAATAAGTTTGTAATTTTGTAGTGAACTTTAGACTTAATTGTACTCTTTAAAATATAATATTTTTCATCTTTTATAAAATATTTATTTAAAATGTCCTCTGATAAGTTACGAATATTTCGTTCTCTATATACCGCTTCTTCTGCTCGCTTTACTGCATCTTCATTGATATCTATACCTATAATTTTAAATTTATCAGATGCAATTCCAGCTTCTATCAGTGCAATAGCGATGCTGTACGGTTCTTCACCTGTAGCAGAGGGTGCACATAGAATATCTACGTTACCATTCATATTTTTTACTAAACTTACAAGCTGTTCAATCTGTCTAAACTCTCTGTAAAAGAATGTCTCATTTGTTGTAAGAACATCAATAAGAGACTGTTTTAATACTTTATCACTCTTCACCATATCTAAAAGTTCTGCAAAAGAGTTGATATCCCTTTGTCTGCAAAATGTAGTGAGCTTATTTTTTAAAATAGTTGTTTGCTTCTCAAATGTTACTCCAGTTTCACTCTTAAAATAATCAGAAATTGGTGCCACATCAGAATAATCTTTTTTAATCACTATTTTTTCTTTACCCTCAACAGGTTTCTTCTTTTTAAAAAAATTTAACATTAGTTGCAAAACTCCTCTATTCTTTTGATAATTTCAGAGATATCAGATATCTCTATATCAGGCACCTTCTTTCTAGCGCTGTATGGCATTCCGTCTACAATGGCACTCTCTTTACTCTCTGTAATACATCTTGCTTTGTCAAGGCTTAAACGTCTACATCCATCAACTCCATCTTCACCTATACCAGTTAGCAACACACAAAGTATTTCTATTTTATCACTTATATTTACAAGAGAATAAAATAGAGCATTTATATTTGGATTATATCTGTTTTTTTCAATTGGCTCATTACTAAAAGAGAACACCGACCCATTTTTAATGATTTTTGTTAAACCACTGCATAGATATATCTCACCGGAATTAAGAGGAGTATTGCTTTTTGTCACAGATATAGGGTTGAGAGTATGCTCTCTCAGTCTTTTTGCAAAGCTGGGTATAAATTCATCGATCATATGTTGTGCGATTATAATACTAGTATCATTTAAAGCAGGTAGCTTATTGATTATCTTCTCTATTTGTCCCGGTCCTCCGGTTGAGGCACCAATTAGGACAATTTTATTAAGTACGGAATGTTTCAAGTTTAGAGTGAAGGTCATCGGTCATTGAGTTTAAGTGATTGGCTGCTGCTGCAATCTCTTCAACGCTACGAGCATTTTGTGAGGATATCTCATTTATCTGCGAGATTTGAGTAACCATTGTATCAATGTTGGTTCCAGTGTTTTCAAAGTCAGTTGCAGTCCTGTCACTTGCGTTAACTGCACTATTAACAATAGTAACAGTCTCGTTGATTTTCTGCTCAACCTCTGTAGCTGTTATAGCCAGTGCTTGTATCTCCTCGGAGTTGCTGTTCATCTGGAAGCTGACATCTGAGATAGATTGAACAATGACATTAATTGTAGTGTTGATTTCTGTAAGTGATTTTTGTGTTCTCTCCGCTAGCTGTCTAACCTCATCGGCAACAACAGCAAAACCTCGTCCATGCTCGCCGGCACGTGCAGCTTCGATTGCAGCATTTAGTGCTAAGAGGTTTGTTTGATCTGCAATATCTGAAATTACATCAAGAACCGTTTTAATCTCACTTGCATCACTGGAGAGAGTATCAATCCTTTGAGAGAGCTCAACCTCAAGTTCTGCACTATGTTGAATCTTGGATGTAAGAGTAACAACTTCATAGCGCGCATTAGTCAGGTTCTCATTTGCTTTTATGATATCTTGCTTGTTGTTTTGGGCATCAGAGATTGACTCTGTTATCTCTATTTTAATATCTTTGGCTCTGCTAGTTGCCCTGTCTATAACTACAACAGACTCTTCAACATTGTTACCGACGACTGTTGCTGTAGTTGAGAGTTCATGGGAGATTGAAGCGTTCTCAGAAGAGCTTAGCTTGGAGGTCACAATTAAATCTTTAAGTGTACTTAGTAGATTATTAAAGCTTCTAGCCATTTGCGAAATCTCTAAGGGTGCATTTTCGTCAACAACCATTGTCAGGTTTTTATTATCACCTATATTTAAAAGAGTCTCCCTAAATTTATTTATAGGCTTAATAAGACTTTTATTAACTAGAAATACAGATATTCCAATAATGATTAATAGTAAAATCAGAGAGTCGATAATAATAGTATTACGAATTTTATGCGGGAGAATAAGAACTTCTGATTTATTTATCTCTGAGAGTATTGCCCACTTAAAATCTTCACCTATGTTAATAGTAGAAAATGATGAAAGAACAATATTTCCATTATAATTAACAACTATCTTTGTGTCAGTTTTACCGGAAAATGCATCACGAGAAGCCTCTGTGTCAACAGAACCGGTTGATGGGTTTGCAAAGGAAGCTATAAGTGAGTGTCCTTTTGGATCTAAATGACTGTCACTTCTCATTAGTCTATTAAAACCAACTAAGTAATCCTCTTGTGACTTGCCATAATCTTGACGAAACTTCATTATTTTATTTATAGCCTTATCGCTGATTTGTAAGACTACTACGGCTTCTGTTTTACCATCTATATCTACCGGTGTAGCTAGAAATATTTCAGGGTTCCCACCACTTGGTGCATAAGGCCTCATATCTACAAATGTTGGACGGTTATTTTTAATTGCTTTTTTGTATACTTCCGCTAAAGCACTATTTTTTAATGATCCATTAATAAGGTTTGCACCATAGTCGGACTGTTTCTTTGCCGAATACATTACCTGACCGTACAGTGCAGAGATAACAAAAATATCGTGATAGTCAGAGTATGTTATATAGCCTTGAAAAAATTTTTCATGCTCCTTTGTTTTCTCCTTTGTTAATTCATTATTAATTGGAAAAGTATCTGTTTCTCCTACATTCAAGTTCTCATGAATATAGTTCATATCCTTGACTATTTTGATAATATCCTCTGAATGAGAAAGAATATTTATATCTCCGACTCTTTGAGCAAAAAAATCTTGAAGCTGATTCTTTTTCATATCACGAACAGTGGTTAGTTGAGAGTAGCTGGTTTTCATTAGGCTCTCTTTACTTTGAGAAGTAGAGATATAAGCTGTAATAGAGGCTAAAAGAATTAAAGAGAGTGTTGTAAGTAATATTATTTGTATTTTTATAGAGAAGCTTTTCATAAAAAATCCTTATCTAATATTTTATTCCTAATATTCTATCATAAGATAGAATATAGATAACAAAATATATGTTTATAGTGTTGTTTATAACTACTTAGAGAATGGTGCCTAATTAATTGTTCTCTTGTTCTCCTGTAGAAGCAACTGCTTAGGACAATTTTATTAAGTACGGAATATCTCTAGTTTAGCGTGAAGATCGTCAGTCATTGAGTTCAAGTGATTGGCTGCTTCTGCAATCTCTTTAACGCTATGGGCATTTTGTGAGGATATCTCATTTATCTGCGAGACTTGAGTTACTACCACTTCAATATCAGCTCCGGTCTTTTCAAAGTCAGTTACAGTTCTGTCTGTCGCACCAACTGCCTCATTAACGATAGTAACAGTCTCATTGATTTTTTGCTCAACCTCTGTAGCTGTAACAGCCAGTGCTTGTATCTCCTTGGAGTTGCTGCTCATCTGGGAGCTAACATCTGAAATAGATTGAACAATAACATTTATAGTGGTATTAATCTCTGTAAGTGATTTTTGAGTACGCTCAGCCAATTTTCTTACTTCATCTGCAACAACAGCAAAGCCTCGTCCATGTTCACCGGCACGGGCTGCTTCGATTGCAGCATTTAGTGCTAAGAGGTTTGTCTGATCTGCAATATCTGAGATAATATCAAGAACCGTTTTAACTTCATTCGCTTCACTAGAGAGAGTATCCATTCTGTGGGAGAGCTCAACCTCAAGTTGTACACTATGTTGAATTTTTGATGTAAGAGTAACAACATCATGACTGGCATTACCCAGGTTCTCATTTGCTTTTATGATATCTTGCTTGTTGTTTTTGGCATCAGAGATTGACTCTGTTATCTCGATTTTAATATTATTGGCTTTTTCAGTCGCCCTGTCTATCACTATAACAGACTCTTCAACATTGTTACCGACACCTGTTGCTGTGGTCGAGAGTTCATGGGAGATTGAAGCGTTCTCAGAAGAGCTTAGTTTTGAGGTGTCGACTAAATCTTTAAGCGAGTTCATAAGTTTATTAAAACCAACTGCCATTTGCGATAACTCAAGTGGAGAGTTCTCATCTGCAACTAAAGTCAGATCGTGGTTGGTGCTAATATTTAGTAGAGTGTTTTTAAAATTCTCTATAGGTTTTGAAATACTGTTTCTGATAAAAAAGAGAGTAAACAGGGCAATAAAAAGAATAAGAAAAATAAGTGAAGCCGAGAGTAACATTATATTATGATTTGATGATTCGATTTTTTCATCTATAGAGGTATTGACATACTTAAATGTGTCAAGTCCAACCTCCCTGAGTATATTAATAGATGTGGTAGCATCTGAGAACCAAATTGATGAATCAACATTAAAGTTACCGCTTACCCCTTTTGATGATGCTATACCAATCATTCTAAAGGTATTGTTTACCGCTTCACCTTTAAACCTATTTTTATATGAGTCTTTTAATTCATTAGGTGCCAAGGTCATAAACTTGCTTATATTTGAATTGTAAATACCTAAAGTAGAACCGAATGTAATCAGAATCTTCTCAGCAAATACATTTTTTGTAAAGGCTACATTTAGTTTTGCTCTAATGCGTTCAAATGCCTCTTTCGCTGAAGCGAGGTGGACATATAGCTGAATAGTGTTTCTATCATCTAGATCACTCATCAGTGAAGGTATCACAGTTACAATATTCAAAAGAGTTTTGATTTTTTTTGAATAGTAGACTCCAATTTTTCTAGTTTTCATACTTAGTGAGTCAACTGAAGCCCTTTTTTCATTTAAATCATTGAAGAGATTTAACATTGAAGCACGATTATGAGTTGCTACATAAATATTTTTAATATCTTCAATAGCTTTATCCAATTTAGCTCTTACATTTGGCAAGTCACTACCGTAGCTCTTACCCTTACTGGCATTAAAGCCTACGCTAAGCGCTCTTTCTGTCTGCATATAGTGAATAATTTTTTCTAGATACTCTGCTTCTAAAATGTTCTCCTTTGTTACTTCGAGGTTCTGTTTGTGCTCAAGTGCTCTGTTTAAAATAATTGTCGATAGTATTAATATCGCAATCATAGGGATGAGCGCAAAAAACAGTAATTTAATCTTTATGCTTAATTTTTTCAACTTTAATTCCTTTTATGGCACATTCTATCACGAAATAGTATACAAATAATAAAAAAAAACTCTTAAATTATGAGGATATGATTTTTATAAATAAAAAAAAGATACAATCACTTAATAAAAAGAAGGAGTAGTTATGCCATTATTAGATAGCTTTACAGTTGATCATACAATTATGCCTGCACCGGCAGTACGCCGTGCCAAGGGAATGAAAACAGCAGGTGGAGATGATATTACAGTCTTTGATTTAAGATTTGTCAGACCAAATGAAAATATTCTCTCTTCTGAGGGAATTCACACCTTGGAGCACCTCTTTGCCGGATTTATGAGAGATCACCTAAATAGTGATAAAGTGGAGATTATTGATCTATCTCCTATGGGTTGCCGTACAGGCTTTTACATGTCATTAATCGGAACTCCTAGTGAGGAGGAAGTAGCAGCTGCTTGGAGAGCCTCTATGAAAGATGTTTTAGAAGTTAAAGAGCAAAAGGATATCCCGGAGTTGAATATATATCAGTGCGGAACTTACAAAATGCACTCGCTTGATGATGCAAAGGGTATTGCGAATGAGATACTTAATCATGAAATAGGTGTTATGGACAATGATGCCTTAGCACTAGATTTTTCAAAAGTGAGTCAGTAGATGTATATTTTGCTTCCAATGGATAGTGAAGAGGTGCAAGAGGCAAAATTGACAAAAGTTTTAGAGGCTAAAATATGGGCTCAACTGCTTGTAGAAGAGGGTCAAGTTGTAGAGATATTACACGGTGAAACTTATGATGGTTTTGAAAATTTTTCTGAGGCTGTCGTGTTGATAGATGAGAGTGAAAATCCAATGCCATTTATTGAATTAAGTATGATGCCTTTGATAGCACCAGTTCAAAGAACTATAGATGATATTGTTGAGGCTTATCTATTTAGAGAGCTTCATGACTTTGCATATTGACTAAGGCTCTATTTTGTCAGATTTAACGCAATTTATACAACTTTTTAACCCATATCCCGGAAATCACTTTATACAGGTTACAACAGACGTAGATGAAACAACAACTGCTCTGTATGAACTTTTAAAAAGTGTCGGTGGCGAACTGCGTATTGCTATATATGGAGATGAGGACATCTCTGATATAGAAGATAAATACCCTGATGCTAAGGTTCAACAGATAGTCAATTTTATAAATCCATTCAGAGCACTACCTCGTGATAACGACATGGTAATACTCAAAGATATATTCCATCTTCATAATAATCAAGATAGATTACTTAAAACTGCATACACCACTTTGGCAAATACAGCAGAGATTATTATTATGCAAAAAAAAGGCACAATAGATATTGAAACTCTAATTGACACTCTTGATAAGTATGAGTTTAGAGCACCAAACTATATAGATATACTCCCTGAATATGACTTGGTTATAGCAAAAAAGATGCACATGTGGGGCAATGGACTATAACACTTTTTAACAACTAAATAAATTTACTTACTCTCAATTAATAAGAAAACTTTTAGAGTAGACTGCTGAGCAAACAGTGTAAAAATGAAACACTACATCTCTTTATCACAAAAAAAAATCATTATTATTGAAATACATTAATATAAACATTATTATGTATATACTGTGATAAAAGGACTCTTTTGAAAAATATTTCTATCAATTTAAAAATCTTTCTCGCTACGTCAATTATTAGTATACTGTTACTTTCTGTTTCAACATCCCTTCTCTTATTAAAAGCATCATATATTAAAGAGAATGTATTAGATAATAAAAAAAACGAGTTACTAAAAGTATTAGAGGAAAAAATTATATCAAAAGAGGAGATAGGGTTAAGTAATGCTATCTCTATAGCCGACAACGAAAACTTATCAACAGCATTGCGAGATAATGACAGGGAACAAGCAATTGTTACCTTAAATAGAATCAGCAGTGATTTTAGTAGAAGCACTAGATATAAGAATGTAAAGGTACATATACATACAAAAGACACTAAATCATTTTTAAGAGGCTGGAACAAAGATAAGTATGGTGATGACCTGAGCCCATTTAGATCAACACTAATAGAGCTTCAAAAAACTAAAAAACCTTTTGTCTCATTTGAAGCAGGTCGATTGGGTTTAGTTTTGAGAGGAATCAGCCCAATTAAAAAAGATGGAGAGTATATTGGTTCTTTAGAGTTTATACAGGGTATGGACTCAGTTGCAAAAAGCTTAGATAAAGACAAAGTAAACTTTTTATTTTTAATGAACGACTCTCTACTCTCGATTGCAACTAAAGCTGTTAATGCCCCAAGTGTAGGAAACTATAAAGTTTCTCAAAAATTTATTCAAAAAGATTTTTTAAGTGATGCTCAAAAGATAGACCTTTCTGCTCTGAAAAAGAATAAATCTCTTATTAGTGATAAATACTACTATACTTGTAAATATGTTAAGGACTTTGCAGGCAAAACTATCGGTCTGTTTTTAATCGCACAAGATATTAAATCTGTGCATGCAGTTATTCAATCTGCAAACGAGATTGTCTATCAAGCTATAGTATTTATTGTACTATTGATTGTTCTCATACAAGTTTTCACATATTTACTACTAAATAATCTAATATTTAAAAGGGTAAAAGACTTAGAAGAGATAATGCACACCTCAATTTCAAATAATGATTTAACAATAAGAAGTGAAATTAAGTATTTAGATGAAATAGGAAAATTAAAACAAGATTTTAATAGCTTCTTGGACTCTATGAAGATAATTATAAGTGATGCTAGAAAGTCTGCCTATGAAAATGACTCCATATCACATCAGTTATCTATCACATCTTCACAGGTTGGGGAAAATGTTGAGAGCTCAGTGTTGATAGTAGAAGAAGCAACGGCTCAGGCAATAAAAGCCCAAGCTGAAATTACGCTTGCCATAGATGATGCTCAAAATAGCAAAGAGCATATTATTAAAGCAAACGAGAATTTATTCACTGCACGAGAGGATATAGTTGATTTAACATCTAAAGTTCAAGCTACAGCCCAAACAGAAGGTGATATGTCTATTCACATGGAGACTATCTCAAAAGATGCAAGTGAAATAAAGAGTGTCTTAGTTATTATTTCCGATATTGCTGAACAGACCAACTTGCTTGCATTAAATGCGGCTATTGAGGCGGCAAGAGCAGGTGAACATGGACGGGGTTTTGCAGTTGTAGCTGACGAGGTTAGGCAACTGGCAGAGAGAACACAAAAGACATTGACAGAGATTAATGCAACTATCAATGTAGTCGTTCAGTCAATAATAGATGCTTCTGCTCATATGAACTCTAACTCTATTGAGATTCAAGAGTTAGCCACTGTTGCAGAGGGTGTTGAGAGTAGAATTAATGAGACTGTAGATATGGTTAATAAGGCAGTTGAAGCAAATGATAAAACAGTAAAAGAGTTTGAGGGTACCGGTAAAAATGTTGAAATAATTGTAGGAAAAATAGAAGAGGTAAATACCCTTTCATCTACAAATGCTAGAAGTGTTGAAGAGATATCCTCAGCAGCAAAACATTTAAATACGCTCACTAATGAGTTAAATACGAAGCTTGAAATATATACGACATAAAAAAGTTATCTAAAACTACCACAAACAAGCCGATTAATCTGATTTATGATAAAATTAAACCCTTAATAATGAAGTGTAATGGATGGGCTAGTGGAAAAGTTTGATGATGGACTTCATGAGATGGTGCTAAGTAAAGATGGAAGTTATACAGCCTATTCAAAAGAGTACGATGAGCACTATCACTCTACCAGAGATGGTGCTTTGAATGAGTCACTTACAAAGCATGTCGCTCCCGCTTTTAAAATGAAAGAGAAGTTGGATGAGATAAACATTTTAGATATATGCTTCGGTCTGGGTTTTAATACCTTGGCAACAATTTACTATCACAAAACACATAGTCTTACCTCAAAGATAAATATTTTCTCGCCTGAACTGGATGCTTCTCTTGTTAAATCACTGAATGAGTTTATCTATCCAAAAGAGTTTGACGAGTTTAAACATATTATTCTATCTCTAGTCAACAGTGGAAGCTACAGAGATGAAACCATATATATAGAGATTTTTTTGGGTGATGCAAGAGAGTATGTGAAAAAATTTGAAAATAGATTTACTAAAGAAGCCAAAGGCTTTACTAAAGAAACCAAAGGTTTTGATATAGTATATCAAGATGCGTTCTCACCATCGGTAAATCCATTATTGTGGACTAAAGAGTATTTTCGTGATATAAAAAAAGCAATGAAAAAAGATGGGATTCTGACTACCTACTCAACGGCACTCTCAACTAGGCTTGCTCTTTATGAGAATGGCTTTAATATCTATATAAACAGTGGTGAAGCTTTTAGGAATGCAACGGTCGCATCTTTAAGTGAGCTTGAGGGTTTTTCACATGTAGATATGAAACACAAGATTTCCTGTAATCCAGATATTAGACCTTTGATGGACTAGAGAGTTCTAAATTAATCAGGTTGTATCTTAGTACACGCATTAATACCTTGCTGTGATGGATTCAACTTCATCCCAAGATAGAGACTCTTTTTTATGAGATATAATATGAGAGATATAGCGTGCAAACATATCTGTTTCAATGTTAACATGTGAGCCTTTTTTGTAGTTTCTAAAAAGGGTCTCTTTCATTGTGTGGGGAATAATTGTAAGTCTGAAACTATCAGAGTCTACATCATTTACAGTTAGACTGACTCCATCCACTGTAATGGATCCTTTTGGAATAATAAAAGGGATGAACTTTTTATCAACTTTTATAAAAACATCAAAAGAGTTGCCACTATTTTTAATCTCTTTTATCTCTCCTGTACAGTCAATATGTCCCTGTACAACATGCCCTTCAAACCTGTCACCCATCATCATAGCAGGCTCTATGTGAACTTCGTTTTTATAATTTTGCATAGCTAAAAGTTTTTGACTCTCTAAAGATAGCTCAACGCTAAAGCCGTCGTTCAGAACTTTTATAACCGTTAAACAAGCTCCATTGATAGCAATAGAGTCGCCAAGTTTTGCTTTATGTTTTGCTTTAATTGTAAGCGTACTTCCGGCTAAACTTTTGACATTTGCTATTTCTCTGATTAGTCCAGTAAACAACTGTTCTCCTTCTAGTTATTATCAAGTTATCTATTTTGTGTCTAAGTTCCCAAATAAATTAGAAGACTATCTTGCCATCTTCTTGCAGACCTTTGATAATCTCTTTAGCTCTTACATGACCTTTATATGCAGCCTTTCTACATAGATCTAGTGCCTTATCGTGGTCTTGCTCACATCCAAAACCCTGATCGTATAGTTGACCAAGATTATAAAGCCCTTCCGCTAAACCACCTTCAGCAGCTTTGCTAAAACAGATAAAACATCGAGATTCATCTAAATTTACACCATGCCCCTCTTTGTAAAGAACACCAAGATTGTTAAAAGACTCTAAATGACCTCTTTTTGCCCCCTCTTCATACCAAAAAGCAGCTTCTGAATAGTTCTGCAGACAGCCAAGACCACGTTCAAGCATAAGTGCAACCTCATACATGGCAGGAGGGACTTCTCTTACCGCTGCTTCGAGGTGAAGTTCATATGCCTTAAATTGATTGTGTTGAACTCCGCCAAGACCATTCATGTAGAGAATCGCCATATTAAAAAGGGCATATGGTTGTTTGGCTTCAACAGCTTTTTCATAAAGCTCTAATGCTTTTTCATCACTCTTTTGACAACCTTGGGCATTTTGATACATAAATGCCAATGAGGTTTGTGCTTCTGCACTGTTCTCGTTGGCTAACTTAGAGTATAGCTCAAATGCAGTTGTAAAATCCTGTCTATTGTAAGCTTCGTGTGCTTGATTTATCATCTTTCTTAAAAACCTTGATTAATTTGATATATATTATGCAAATGATACTCAAAAATGATAAAATTCGGCTAAAGAAAAAAGTCACGTTGACTAAATAGCTTTACAAAGAAGCGGAGTTATATATGAATTATGATGTAATAATTATTGGCGGCGGTCATGCTGGAGTTGAAGCTTCTCTCTCTTGTGCAAGAATGGGTAGCAAGACCTTGATGATTTCAATGCTTGCTGAGAATGTTGGAGCAACTAGCTGTAATCCCGCTATAGGAGGTTTGGCAAAGGGACATCTAGTTCGTGAGATTGATGCCCTTGGCGGAGAGATGGGTCTTATCACAGATGAAGCAGGAATACAGTTTCGTATATTAAACCATACTAAGGGTCCGGCAGTTCGTGGAAGCAGAGCACAGATTGACATGGATAGATATCGTGTAATTGCTAGAAATAGAGTCTTAAATACTCCAAATCTTGACTTAGTGCAGGAGATGGCAGAATCACTAATTATCGAAAACGAAGAAGTCAAAGGTGTTAGAACAAACCTTTTAAACGACTATAGGGCTAAAAAGGTAATCATTACAAGCGGAACATTCTTAAAAGGTATTATTCATATAGGTGAGATACAGCAAAAGGGTGGTCGTTTTGGCGAGCAGAGCAGTGTCGGTCTTAGTGATTCACTAAGAGAGTGCGGCTTTGAGATGGGTAGACTAAAAACTGGTACTTGTGCGAGAATAGACAGCTCATCTATTGACTTTTCCCTGATGGAAGAGCAAAACGGTGATGAAATTCCAAGCCCTTTTAGTTTTAGAACGAATCGTGAAGAGTTTAGAAGAACTAAAAAGCAGATTCCATGTTTCATAGCTTATACAAATGAAGATACTCATAATATTATTGAGTCTAATTTTTTCCGTGCACCGCTTTTTACTGGTCAGATTGAGGGAACAGGTCCGAGATACTGCCCAAGTATTGAAGATAAAGTAAACCGTTTTCGTGACAAAGAGAGACACCATCTTTTTGTTGAACCGCAAACTATGGACAACACTGAGTGTTATATAAATGGTATGAGTACGTCACTGCCTCCAGAGGTTCAGCAAGAGATGATTCACTCAGTTCGTGGAATGGAAAATGCGAAAATTGTTCGTTATGGTTATGCAATCGAGTATGATTTTATAGACCCTAGAGAGTTAAAACACTCACTCGAGACCAAAAAAATCAAAGGTCTATACCTTGGGGGACAGATAAATGGGACAACAGGTTATGAAGAGGCTGCTGCTCAGGGTTTGATGGCAGGAATAAATGCCTCTCTTAGTCTTCAAGGTAAAGAACCGCTTATCCTACGAAGAGATGAGGCATATATTGGTGTTTTAATAGATGACTTGGTCACCAAAGGTACAAAAGAGCCCTATCGTATGTTTACATCACGAGCAGAGTATAGACTTTTGCTTCGTGAGGAGTCGGCAGATACAAGGCTTAGTGCTTATGGGCATGACTTAGGTCTTTTAAGTGATGAGCTATATGAAAAAGTACAACTAAAAGCTAAACAGATACAAAATGGTGCAAGAGTTCTGAATGAGACTATCTTTACACCAACCAAAGAGTTTATAAAGTTGTTAGAGAGTATTGGTGAGGAGAAGATAAAAGATAGTATCACTGCTCAGCAGTTAGTTGCAAGAAAGAGTTTTGATATTGATAAGATGATAACAATAGTTCCAGAGTTAGATAAGTATGAGACATATATAAAAGAGGAGATATTAGTTGAGGGAAAATATGCCCGTTATATTATAAAACAGAGTGAAGAGATTCAAAAAATGAAAAAATATCTTAAGATTAAAATTCCTGAAGACTTTGACTTTAAAAGTATTAGTGGACTATCAAAAGAGATAGTTGAAAAACTTGATACCTTTAACCCTCCAACGCTTCAAGCAGCTTCTCAGATAAGCGGAATAACACCGGCTGCAATAGAGATACTGCATATATATATCAAAATATCTGCTGCCAAAGATAAAAGAAAATGAGTAAATAACATGTCTTCGTTTGACACAAAATTTCTTAGTTAAATATAGAGAATTAAGCCATTTTTAAGAAAACTTGTATTAGGATTACACATATAAATGATTAATTAGGCCAAACTTATTGTGAAATAAGGACGGAAAGCTATGGGTCTTCAGTGAAGATTGCCAGGTTGTGAAATTATCAAAACCCTACTACTAGCCCTTTTAATCTTTTAATTGTAAATTAAAGGATAAACCATGAGTAAGATATTATTTTTGTCAATGCTACTTATTGTAACTTCATTAAGTGCTACTACACCAACACATGAAAATGTTGCCAAGCTTTACGTTGCCACTTTCAATCGTGCACCAGACACTGCAGGCTTAAACTACTGGATTAATTCCGGACTCGACTTAGAAGGCATAGCTGAAAGTTTTTTTGACCAAGACGAAACACAAACACTATACCCATCAACTACGTCAAACAGAGACTTTATCTCATCTGTATACCAAAATTTGTTCAACAGAGCACCTGATACTTCAGGATGGGATTATTGGGAAGGTGAGTTAAATAGCGGGGTAATTAGCAAAGAGAGATTTATAGAGGCTGTTATAAATGGTGCTCAAGATGGTACAACATCAAATGATGCTACGATTCTTGCCAATAAGACAACTGTCGGTTTAAGATTTGCTAACTCAGGACTTAACGATACTACTCAAGCCAGAGATGTAATGAATGGAGTGAGTGATAACCTAGCAACTGTAAATGCTGCTGAATCGACAATACTACTGGCTTCAGGATACAAGGTTAAGGTTGAAAGAGGTGATGTTTATGATGCAAACGTCACAGATGCAAACGGCAGTGTTGCTGTTCAAGTGAGTGACACTAATAACACTTATGTATTTGAGAGTGAGCCTGTTTTCCCTATTACAGCTGAGGGTGGTTGGATTGACGTAGATGGTGATGGCAATCTAACAGAGGCTGATGTACCACTTGATATTAATCTAACATCATATAGCGATAACATAACGCCTACAACTACCTATTGTGCTGATGAGAACGAGACAATTCGCCAAGAAAAACTTGAAGAGTTAGCAAGTGAAACCAACACAACTGTAGATGATTTACTAAAAGTACCATCAGAAGCAAGCAGAAAATCTATTATTGTCTTAAATGCAGTGTTCGAAAAACTAATGGAGAAGAAAAATTCTAACTCACATGCACCTATAGCGATGCAAGCTATCTTAGATAGATATCTTGAGATTGATAACAATGCCAACCTAGATGAAAATGCCACATCTGAAGAGATGGCTAAAGAGATAGAGGATAATACTATATTTATTCTGGTAGGAAAAGGTTTCGTTAAAAAACTTGGTCTTGATGATATACTAGAGCTTAAGCTGAAAAAAACTAAAAAGATAAAAGATGAAGATGATGACCATGATGAGTATGATTATGATGACGACGACCATGAAGAGTATGATCATGATGATGACGACCATGATGATGACCATGATGCAACAGTAATAACTGATGATAATTCAACAGTAACAACGACAGCAGTATCTGTAAATATATAAGGAGTATGTTTAAAAAATTTGCGCCTCTGTAGAGTAACCCCTAGAGTTAAGATGAAGTTCTGTTTAATACTTCATCTCTAGGGCTCACTAAAATATATCAAAAACCCCTCCAAAAACATCTCCCATTAGTATAAATACTTATATAAGTTAAAATAGATACAATTTTAAAATATAACTCAAATTTTTCTCGTTTTTAATGAAAGAAGTAAATTAAGGTAAATAATGAAAATATATTATTATGTACACACAGGACACCGCATAGGTTTGGATAGATTTAGAAGAGCAACTACAATAATCAGGGCTTTAGAGGGTGTAGATATTACACTTTTATGTTCAGATTTTCGTATTGCGAATGAAGCAAAACATTTTGGAATTGATAAAAGTGTAGGAATTGACGTGGTTAGAAATATTCCTCAAATAGCTCATCACGGGGATATACTTATATTTGACTCAGCTGAAGCAAACCCTATAATGTTAGATGATATGAGAAGGTACTTTTCTACTTTTATTCGTTTAAGTGATGATAGGAGTGATAAAAAAGATAAGAATGAACTTTTAATATCTCCATATTTAGAGGGTGAAGGAATCTGTAACAGTTATGTTGTTGATGAAAAATATTTTCAGATACATGATAAGGTGAATAGCGAAGTCAAAGAGGGTGACCTAGGGCAAAAAACAATAAAAATAGCATACTTTTTTGGTGATGATGATTACGAAAAAGATTTAGAAAAAAACATATCCCTTGTTGAAGAGCTGAATCCAGATCTACTCTTAGGTTTTTACTACTTTTTAGACTATGAAGATGTGTTAAAAGAGAAGTTTCCAAATCACCACGAATTTGAAGATTATGATGAAGTAATACAAAAATCAGAAATCTTGATAACAGCATCTCCTCAGGCAGCTTTGGAAAACTTGGCAGCAGGCGGCAAACCTGTATATATTCAAAGAGAAGATTATACAATTGAATTTTTAGAACTTTTTAGAACTTTAAACATACCAATTGTTGAAAATTATGATAAACTTCGTCTTATTGATATTATAAGTTCAATAAATAACAATATCTATTCCAAAATGGAACATGGTAGCAGAAAAACGGCTGATTTTATAAAAGAAAACTTAAATTTATAATTACTTAAATATGTTTAGTATACAATCAGTCTTTAAAATTTTAGAAGAAAGAGAGCAAATATGCATAAAAATAGCCGTAGAGGTTTTATGGGTAAGGCATTTGGTGCCGTAGCAGGCGTAGGTGCAGTTGGTTCATTGGTGGCAATGAAAAAAACTTGGGATCCGCTTCCAAGTGTCAAAGCTGCCGGTTTTACTACTCTAGATATGACAATATATCCAGAGGGTGAGCTAGTGACGGAGAAATGGAGAGGGAAGCCAATCTTTGTTTTGAAAAAAACTGCAGATATGATTTCAGGTCAAACAGAGAGTCAAAAAGCGAGAGATATAGTTGTAGGTGGTTCTCATTTTATGATTGCAATAGGCTTATGTACGCATCTTGGTTGTATTCCAGCATATAACCCAGCTGAAAAAGGTTTCAAATGTGCTTGTCACGGTGGAGAGTTTGACTGGTCTGGACAAGTTACTAAAGTTCCGCCACCACGTGCTTTCGATATTCCTCCGTTTAAAATAGAGGGTAACAACATGATTCTTGGCGAAGTTGGTCCAGAGTATCAAGCTATGAAAGATAGCGGAATAACGCTTTAAAAGGGAGGAAATATGGCACATTTTACAAAAGCAACAAGTGTTAAAGATTGGTTAAACCAAAGATTGGCAATTGAAAAAGTTGAAAAAGTTATGGCATCTGAGTACTGGATTCCAAAAAATATTAACTTTTTATGGGCAATGGGTATGGTTCTAGCAATCACATTCGCACTATTATTAGTTTCAGGTATCTTCTTATTGATGTACTATCAACCAAATGTTGATACTGCATTTAATAGTGTAAACTACACGATTATGAGAGAGGTCGATTTTGGTTGGTTGTGGAGACATATTCATGGTGTAGCTGCATCTGTCGTTTTCTTGATAATTTATATTCATATGTTTACTGGTATCTACTACGGTTCTTATAAAAAGGGTCGTGAGATGATTTGGATCTCCGGTATGCTTCTATTTGTAACTTTTTCTGCTGAGGCATTCTCTGGTTATATGCTTCCTTGGGGACAAATGAGTTACTGGGCTGGTATGGTTATTACAAACATCTTTAGTCTTGGCGGACTGCATTTAGATGGTTTAGTTGAGTGGATTCGTGGAGACTATGTTCCTGCTCAAGCATTCCTGACTCGTTTCTTTATGCTTCACGTACTTCTTTTACCGTTAGCGATTATGGGAATTATCGGGCTTCACTTTGCAGCTCTTCGTATTCCGCATGTTAATAATCAAGATGGTGAAGAGATTGACTTTGACGCAGAATCTAAAAAATATTTAGCTGGTGACAAAGCTGGTTCAAAAGTTATGCGTTTTGCTAATGACTTTATGAGTAAAGATATGATGGTTGTAGGTATCTATTTAATCTTCTTCTTCTATCTTGTATTTTATCAATATGGTTTTGCAATGGATCCGGTAAACTTTGATCCGGCTGATGGACTTAAAACTCCAGCTCACATCTATCCTGAGTGGTATTTCTTGTGGTCGTATGAAATTCTTCGTCCATTCCCTGTAGATATCGGTCTAGTAGCATTTGGTTTTGCACAAGTAATCTTTATGTTACTACCATGGTTAGATAGAAGTCCAAATGCTGTTCCTGCATCTCGCCGTGGAGCATTTAAAATTTGGTTCTGGGCAATGCTAATAGATATGATTGTGCTTACTGCTATGGGTAAATTACCTCCTCAAGGTATATTTAGCACTATTGGTTTAGTTTCAGCATTGGCATTTATCGTTTTATGGATTGCACTTCCATTTATAACTATGAACGAAAAAAAAGTATAAGGAGAATAGGATGAAAAATAAAGAACCTTTAATATTGGTTGTTGTTGTTGCTTTTACTCTCCTAACATACTGGTTAGTTGAGCCATTTGCACACTCTCAAATGCATAAGCATGTTGAGAGTGAAAACTTTGCTTACGCAGATTTACCGGAGCTTACTAAGACAGGTAATGTTGCAAACGGTAAAGCACTAGTTACAGGTGCTGCTGCCTGTACAGGCTGTCACTCTATAGACAAAGAGGGTATGCCTGCAGCAATGGATGCTGTCGCAGCTGCTCAAAGTTATGGTGTAAATCCTCCTGACTTAAGTAATGCAGGTGTTGTTTTCGATGCTAAATTTTTAGCTGATCTAATCAAAAATCCTGCGCATGCATTGAACGTTGAGCATAAGTTTGATGCTTCTAAGGGTAAAATGCACCCTATGGTTGCTTTTTATGGAGCAGGCGGAGATTTAGATCAAGAGGTAGCTGATATGGTTGCTTATTTACAATCAATAGCTGTTACTGAAGAGGAGCTGACTCCAAAAGTTGCATATGAGACTGCTTGTGGTAGATGTCATGCTGTTTCTTATGAAAAATGGACTCAAATAGGTACTAAACCTAAAGCTAAGTTTGAAAAAGACTCTTTAGCGTTTGATATTAAAGTATTAGAGTATCAAGAGCCTCTTGTTAAATATATGGGTAAACTGCCACCGGACTTATCTATGTATATTCGTTCTCGTGGAGAGCACTATATAAGCACTTTTATGGAAAACCCTCAAAATCAACTTCCTGGTACAGCAATGCCTAGAGTTGGTGTTACTGCTCACTCAGCTGAAAAAGTTATTGAGTATCTTGAAGATGCCGGTGATACTAAAAGACACGAGAGAGAATCTGTAGGTAGAAATGTAATGTGGTATATTTTAATCTTTGCTATCTTTGCACTCTTATGGAAAAAATCAGTCTGGAGAGAGTTACACTAGTTAGCTTGTAGGGGGAAGTAAATTCCTTTTACTTAGCTTGGGTGCTGAGCCCACTAAAGTGCCAGTTTATATAAGGAGGTAACTTCTTAGTTTTTGCTGGTGCCGCTAAGGCTATTTAAGTGTAATTTAGTAAAAGAGATTATCCTCTTTTACTCCGCTTTGACCACAATGGTCACTATCTGTAACCCCTCTTGGACTTACTTTACTAAAACTCTATCTTTAACAACTATTATTTAAAACAGCAGATATTTTTAAGCCAATAAATTAAATAGACAAGAGCATTGTATCAGGCAAATAAGTGTATATATTGTACATGCAAGTTGTTTAGATGAAGAAAGAGTAGATTATTTCTTCTCTATTACAACAATAGTTCCAGAAATTAAATCATGCAGGGCTTTTTTATCTTTTCTGTAAAAAGGCAGAAATAGTCCTAAAAGTGTTGTCGCTGTAAATAAAAATGCTATAAACCTTAACACTGCTCTAACAAAACTGATCTTCTCTGCGCTTTTATCATCAACTACTTTCATATCATAAGCTTTTTTGCCAGGAGTTTGACCAAATTGACTTAACAGCAGGGCATATATAAGACCATATAGAGTAACACCAAAAAGTGGTGCAAGTTGAGAAGATTGGAAATCATCCTTACCATTCATGATAACGTATGCAATAAGATAAAGTATTGGAGCATATATCATAAACATATCTGTAATAAATGCTTTTACTCTATAACTATATTTCGCATATATATATTTTGGTTTATCAGTTGCTGAAGCAATTTTCTTCTGTTTTTTTAGTTTTCTAAAATTCATAACGCAATTATAACAGATATAAAAGTATTGTGAAGTGGCATTTTTACATTATTATTTAATTAGTAAGAATATGCAAGAGTGTTGTCTGTTTTTTAATCATGAAAAGATATTAACTTATTTGTTAAGCTACTATAATCTCAATAAATCAATAGATAGTTTTAACACATTATACATACGAAGCAAGCAATCTATAATTTAACAATAAATAAAATAAAACTTAAAAATAGCTACTAATATCTTGACTCAAATCAAAGACTAAAAAGCATTGATGTGATATTATTGATGTTTTGTATAACTAGAGCTGATAGTAAAGTAGCATTAACTGTTATTTTGCTATCACTTCTAAAGGGGTGAGAAATCAAACAGGAGATACAGATGAAAAAAACACTAAAAATGTCAATGGTGTGTGCTATGGTTATAGGTTCAGTTTCGGCTCAGGCAGACGGAATTGATATTGTTAGTAATGTTAAGGTAAAAGGTGAAGTTAGAGCCCGTTATGAGATGGTTGATGATGATAATACAAAGTCAAATGCTCATGCTACTACTAACCGTTTAACAATTGGTGCAAGTGGGGATATGTTTGGAACAGACTGGATGTCTGGATATGTTGAGATGACGGATGTACGTGCTGTTAATGATAACTACAATAGTACAGATAATGGTGAAACGGGATACTCAGTAGTAGCTGATCCAGAGCAGACTCGTTTAACACAGTCATATGTTGACTTGAAACTTAACAAGACAAAGTTAAGAGCCGGTCGTCAGTTGATTAACCTTGATAATCAAAGGTTCGTAGGTGCAGTAGGCTGGAGACAGATGTTTCAAACATTTGATGCATATACACTTACAGATAACAGCATTGAGAACCTTAACCTGTTCGCTTCTTATATAACCCAAAGGAATACAGTTAAAGTAGCTGTTAAGGACACAAGAGATTTACTTTTAAATGTTTCATATAAGGTTATGCCTGAGCTTAAAGTTACAGCTTATGCTTATATGCTAGGCTCAGAACATGATACTTATGGTGCATCACTTACAGGTAAGATTACTGTCTCTGATGGACTTAAATTTAATTACCGTGCTGAGTATGCTACACAAGATGACTCATCTATAGATGATCAAGGGATGAATGAAGCTAAAGCTGATGCTGATTACTATAACCTTGAACTTGGAATGAATATGTCAGGTATACTTGCCGGTTTAAGATATGAGTCATTAAGCGGTGACAGTGATGGTGCGGGTAAAGAGACAGCATTTAAAACTCCTTATGCGACACTTCATGGTCAAAATGGTTGGGCTGATAAGTTTCTTGGTACAGGCGGTGCACCAACGGATGGTCTTGAAGATATGAGTGCTATGGTTGGATATAAGGCTAAAGGTTTTGGTCTTTTGAAAATTGTTTATCATGATTTCCAAAGTGAAGTTGGAAACAGTGACTATGGTACAGAGCTTGATGCAGTTTACAAAAATAAGATTCCCGGTGTTAATAATTTAGTAGGTATACTCAAAGTTGCAGATTATAATGCAGATACTTATAGTGTAGACACTACAAAATTCTGGGTAATGTTAGATTACAAATTCGCTAGCAAATAAGCGATAATTTTTTTCAAGCTGCGTAAGTGGCTTGAAAACACTTCTTTAAATAACTTCTAAAATATTTAACGTAACTTTTACCTCGAAGAGATATAATACAAATAAACTTATATATATTATTAAGATTCCAAGATTACATTTGGAGTGACAGGAACAAACATTATGCTAATAGATAGCTATGAGAGAGTAGTTGACTATCTTCGTGTCTCTGTAACAGAGCGTTGTAACTTTAGATGTCAATACTGTATGCCGGAAAAGCCATTCTCTTGGGTTCCAAAAGAGAGTTTACTCTCCTTTGAAGAGCTTTTTTTATTTATGAAGATTGCCATTGACGAGGGTGTTAAAAAAATCCGTATTACAGGCGGAGAGCCTCTTCTTAGAGAAGATTTAGATAAATTTATTAAGATGATTTATGATTATGAACCAAGTGTAGACTTAGCTATGACTACAAATGCCTATTTACTAAAATCAACAGCACAACGCCTTAAAGATGCCGGTCTCAAGCGCATAAATGTCAGCATAGATACTTTAAAGCCACAGGTAGCTCAGGATATTGCAGGTAAAGATGTCTTAAAAAATGTTTTAGAGGGTGTTGAAGAGGCACTCAAGGTCGGACTGAAAGTAAAAGTAAATATGGTTCCCATGAAAAACATGAACGTGGACGAGATTGTAGATGTCTTGGAGTATTGTAAAAAGCGTGGTATGTCGATTAGATTTATTGAATATATGGAAAACCAGTTTGCCTCCAAAGAGATAAGCGGATTAAAATCTGAAGAACTTCTAGAACTACTTAGGGAGCATTACGACTTTGAAGATGAGGGTTTTGACGGCTCATCTCCTTCACACTATTTTCGTATGAAAGATGGATATAGATTTGGTCTTATTGAGCCTTATGAAGATGATTTTTGCAAGAAGTGTAACCGTATTCGCTTAACAGCAGAAGGGAACCTGATTCCTTGTCTTTACTTTGATGAGGCGCTAAGTATAGGAAAGGCTATTAAATCAGGTGATATAGAAGCAGCCGCAGAGGTTTTAAGAGAGGTTGTGAGAACTAAACCTGAGAAAAACAGATGGGGTGGAGAAGATGGTGAAACTTCGTCTCGTGCTTTTTATGAGACGGGCGGTTGATAATGTACTTCAATAGATTATCTGAAGAGGATTCAGATAATTACACTAACACTTGCTTTACTTCCTTGGAGCAAAAATGCTCTATTTAGTAGAACATTTTTACTCTATTCAGGGTGAGGGTAAATATACCGGTGTGCCATCGCTTTTTTTCCGTTTTGGCGGATGCAATATGAAGTGTGAGGGTTTTGGCTGTGAAGAGTTGACCGAAGATGGTCTAAAAGTATTAGGTTGTGATACAGTTTATGCAGTCAACAGAGAACACTTCTCAAAAAACTGGATTCAAATATCAAAAGTAGATGAGATTTTACTTGTGATAAACCAATATGAACTGCCACCGCAGGTGGATATAGTATTAACCGGCGGAGAACCGCTGATTTACGCAAATGAACCGCTCTTTATTGAATTTTTAGAAGCTCTGCATGCAAGAGGACACAGGATTACATTTGAGACAAACGGCTCCTTACATGTTGATTTTGATAAGTATCCAATTTACGCAGAGTGCATTTTTGCTCTCTCTGTAAAATTATCAAACTCTGATGAACCTTTAAATAAAAGAGTTAGAGGTGATGTTATTTACTCTATAGCTACAAATGCCAAAGAGGCTTTTTTTAAGTTCTCTATAGATGCCGAATCTATTAATTTAGGGCTTGAAGAGGAGATACAGAGTATTACAGTACACTCCTCAAATACCAAAATTTACTGTATGCCTCTTGGCGGTAGCAAAGAGGAGGTAGAGGCTAATACGGAGCCTCTTATAGAGTTTTGTAAGGCAAAAGGATATAATTTTAGTGATAGACTTCATATACGAATCTGGGATCAAAACAAGGGAGTCTAAGACGAACTTACTCAAATTATATGAGAATTAATAGGATATGTGATGATAATACGAAAACTTTTTAAATTTGAGAATGCTCATATAGTCAGAGGATGTTCTAGTGTTAAATGCAGAAGTTCAATTCATGGACACTCATATAAAATAGAACTTCTATTTGAATCAAACTTTTTAGATAGTGGACAGATGGTTTATGATTTTGGGCTAATGAAGCAGAATTTGAAAGCCTTGGTTGAGAGTTTTGACCATGCTCTTACTATTTGGAGAGAGGATGATAAAGAGTATATTAATGATATTAAAAAACACTCTGAGAGATGGGTAGAGCTTCCCGTTTCTCCATCTGCTGAACAGTTTTCTCGTGTTATATTTTTAATGATAGACAAACTTTTAAAGCTCACATCAAGTGTAAATGGTGAAAAAGAGGTAAAGCTAAACAGTGTTATAGTTCATGAGACAGATACGGGTTATGCTCAAGCCTTTCACAAGGATGCCTACTCTCAAGATATGGGTCTAATAAATTTAGATGATATTATTTTTAGTGAGGAAGTTAAAAACAGTTGGGATGATAGTGAACTTTGGGAGAAGCTAAAAAGAGGAGAGAGTTTTATAAACCCTAAAAGTGTTTAAAACTCTCTATTGTTAACCACTTATTAAATTACTAGGCTTTTTAGAGTTTAAGTTGAATCTGGTGGAGATGACCTTAACCTTAGCACCTTTTTTTAACACTTCACAATTCTTATCAATAATAATATAGGAGTTTGATACTGCCAAGGGTGATATCATCCCCGGTGAGAACTTTTCATATGGTGTAAATGAAGAGCCGTCAAAGTATCCTGGAATCAGAGTTCTTCTTCCGGCTTTTAATCTGTAATCACTTGCCATACTTGTCTCTATCGTGTTTATGTATTTAGCCTCATCTCCACTCAAGGCTAATATTATACTTTGTCCAAAGAGTTCAAAATTTAGGGCAGCTGCTAGAGGATTGCCCGGAAGGTTTAGAACCAAAGTCTCTTTTATGCGACCAAATGTTGTAGGTTTTCCCGGCTTAATCTCAACTTTTTCAAAAAATAGCTCGCATCCAAAAGCTCTAAATGCCTCTTTTGTGAAGTCTGCATCACCAACGCTTACTCCGCCTGAAGTAATGATTAAGTCACTCTCGAGTGCGCTTTTTATATGAAGATGTATATCTTCTAGCGAGTCATGAGCGGTACCTATAAAGTCAAGTTCACAGCCAAGCTCTTGAGCTCTTGCAAAAAAAGTTGGCGAGTTTGTGTTGTAGAGTTGATATGATTCAACACTTTCAAAGTGCATTTTCAGCTCATTTCCTGAAGCAAAGATGGCAACCTTAGGTTTTCTGTAAACCTTTACATGGCTGATGCCCTGCGAAGCCAAGAGTGTAATGTGATGTGCATGAATTCTTTGCCCCTTGTTCAAGAGTGTTATCCCTCTTTTAATATCTTCACCGCAAAGACGAATATGCCTGCCCATTTGTAAGTCTGCCGGGAGGGTGATATTAACTTGTGAATCTTGAGCAGATTCACAAGAACTGCTTAAATTGACATCTTCAATAGGAACTATGCACTCACAGGCAGAGGGGATTTTTGCCCCTGTCATGATTTTAATGCCAAAACCGCTTCTTAACTCTTCACTGGAGTTGTCTCCTGCAAAAATTGTATGTTTGACTGTTACCTCTTTTGCAGAATCTTCAACTTTTACAGCATAGCCATCCATTGCCGAGTTGTCATAAGGGGGAAGATTGTGCTCGGCAATTATCTCTTCTGCCAGGACATAGCCTAAAATTTGTTCAATTGGTAGTATCTTAACTGATTTTGCTGAAGTATTTTCATAAATATATTGTAGTGCTCGCTCTATTGTAACAGCCATTTAATGCCTTTGATAAAAAAATAGGGTAAAATTTCACCATGAATGAAATGTATGATATGAGTATTGTAACACATAACTATGGTGTTATCTCTGTTTTGGGTGTTATTTTGGTTAATACTCTTATGCTTTTGGGTGCAAAAGATTTAAGTAAATATATAAGGGGTATGAGAATTTTCATGCCTATTGGCGGTACGGCTATCGGCATAATTGTTTTTACAGGTGTTGTAATGATGGCAGCTAAACATCTAGAGTTTACTCTCGCAAATATAGCGATGATAATTTTTGCAATATTATTGATATTTTTGGAAGTTAAAAGGGCTTCAAAATTAAAATATATCAATAAAAAAGAGCAAAATGCTTTTAAAAATTATAAATCGTTTGCACTAAAAATTCTACTGCTTGAAGTTTTTGTTACTCTTTGTATCTCCTTTTGGATGTGGATTTGATCTATATCCTTGATGATGAAGCCGGTAAAGAGCTCTTACATGTCAGGGGTGATCTGTACAAATATTTAATCAAGGTTCGTCGTCATAAAGAGGGAGATGAGCTTAAATTTAGAGCGAGAGAGAGTATAGAGATACTTCACAGATATAGAGTTGAGAGTATTGAATCAAGAACTATTGCACTATCTTTAATCTCCTCAAAAACACAAGAGGTTAAGAGTAAAAAATCTTTACATGTCGGCTGGTGCGTTATAGACTCAAAATCTATAGAGAAGGTACTGCCCTCACTTTGTGAGATAGGTGTAGATAAAATTTCATTTATAAACTGTGAGAGAAGTCAAAAAAATTTTAAACCAGATTTTAAAAGGTTTGAACGAATTTTAGAAGCTTCGATGCAGCAGAGCGGAAGAAGTTCGTTTCTTGAGTTTGACACCTATAAGAGTGTAAAAGATTTTATAGATGAGTTTCCCCAGACAAAGATCTTTGACTTTTGCGAAAAGAGTATGGAGGAGAGTTCCGGTTTTGAGACGGTTTTGATTGGCTGCGAGGGTGGCTTTTCCGGTGATGAACAGAAGCTCTTTAGCTCTTTGGGGACTTTCAGGCTAAATACACCAATGGTTTTACGCTCAGAGAGCGCAGTAGTGGCAGTAGCTAGTAAAATTCTGCTTTAAGATAAATTTTGGTATAATCCCATTCCAGAAAAATCCGCACCCATACGGATTAAAAAAATATATAGATATTCGCACTTAACGAGTATCAAAAGGTAAAAAAATGAAAAAAGATCTTCACCCTAATTTAGTGGCTTGTACTGTAACTTGTGCATGTGGAAATAGTTTTGAGACTAAAAGTCAAAAAGATGAGATGAAAATAGATATCTGTAACGAGTGTCATCCATTTTTTACAGGTTCTGAGAGAATGGTAGATACAGCTGGTAGAATTGAGAAGTTTAACCAACGTTACGCTAAAAAATAATTATAGGTAGCAGCTTTTGCTATCTTTAGTTCCAACTCCGATTGGAAACATAGGCGATATATCACTTAGAGCCATTGAAGCACTAAGTGACGCCGACACACTACTTTGCGAAGATACTCGCGTTACAAAAAAACTTATTCATATTTTAAAAGAGCGGTATGAGACTACTTTTAAAGAGAATCAACAATTTATTTCCCTGCATTCACATAATGAAATAGATTTCATTGAAAAATTAGAGCCGTCCCTGTTTGAACAAAATATTGTTTATGTCAGTGATGCAGGAATGCCGGGAGTAAGTGACCCCGGACAAGCTCTAGTCCAATATTGTCAAAGAAACAGTATAGAGTATGATGTACTGCCTGGAGCAAATGCGCTTCTTACAGCATTTGTGGCGAGTGGGTTTGTTGAGACAAAGATGCTTTTTTGGGGATTTTTGCCTCATAAGGGAAAAGATAGGGCTGCTTCACTTCAAGGAGCATTAAACAGCGGATTTACGACCGTTGTCTATGAATCACCACACAGACTAGAGAAGCTTTTAGATGAACTCTTAAAAGAGGATAGTGGGCGAAAAATCTTTTTGGCAAAAGAGCTTACTAAAAAATATCAAAGCTACTACTTTGGAACAGCCGGTGAGATTAAACAAAAACTTGATTCTAATATTAGAGGAGAGTGGGTTGTAGTTATAGAAGCTTCAAAGGGACAAAATAGTAGTGCAATAAGTCAAAATGATGTTTTAGGACTCGATTTGCCTAAAAAGACTCAGGCAAAACTAATTAGTAAAATAACAGGCGAGAACACAAAAGCCTGCTACGAGAGACTGCTAAATTTGTAAAACTACATGTAATATATTAACTTTTATAATAAAAAACCGAATAAAATCATTTTTTTTAATTTTTTTAAGGTAGAATATCCTCATGTTAATTTATGCAAAGCAACCAATCAATTATATTATTAAGAATCATCCTAATAAAATCAAAATACTTTACCTTGCGAAAGAGATGGATAAAAAAGAGTATTCAAAACTTATGAAAATGGATTTTGAGCTTAAAAGAATTCCAGCAGATGCCGCAGGTAAAATGTGTAAGAATGCTTCCCATCAGGGAATTTTAGCTGAGATTGATGAGTATGAAATGCATGATTATAAAACATTTTTAAGCTCTGAGTTTGTACTTGTATTATCAGCTCTTACTGACATTGGGAATATTGGTGCGATTGTTAGAACTGCTTATGCCCTTGGTGTAGATGGAATCATTGCTTGTGGAGTTAAAAAACTTCCGTTTGAAGCAATATTACGTACAAGTACAGGTACTCTCTTTGATATGCCTTTTGCGGTAGAGACAAATATTCATAATGTAATGAATGATTTAAAAACATCCGGTTTTACAACTTATGGTGCTGATATGGATGGAAAAGATATAAGAGATGTTAAAGTCAAACGTAAAAGGGCTCTTTTCTTAGGTAGTGAAGGTGAGGGACTTACCTCAAGAGTAAGTTCAAAATTAGATGAGATTGTTAGTATAACAATGTCACATGATTTTGATTCTTTAAATGTTAGTGTCGCGGGAGCTATTTTGATGGATAGGATGAGAGTATGAGTGAAGATTTTAACAGGTTGAAAAGTATTGGTGCTCAAAAAATTCATGAGGCAACACATATATCAAGAGCACATGTACAGGCTCTTTTACATGAGAGCTTTGAGGATATGAACAGCATTCAATTCTTAGGTTTTATCTCTATTCTTGAGAGAGAGTACTCCCTTGATTTAAGTGAACTCAAAAATCAAGGCAAGGAGTATTTTGAGAACTATACACCATCTATTCAAGAGCCAAGAACAGTAAAGGTTTTTGTTTCACCAAGGAAAAAGAGAGGTCTAACATTTATTTATATAACTCTTGGAGTAGCTATATTTGTTATTTTTACATTTATGACCATAGGACCATCAGATAGTAAAGTCCCTGTTGTGGATAATAGCACTATTGAGAGTGTTAAGAGTGATATTATAGAGCTAGAAAATGATAAAAACCTTTCACTGCTTGATGAGAACCTTAGTTCAAACAAAGAGGGTAATGAAACAGATAAGAAACCAGAGGTAGCTAGTGAAATTATATCTTTTAAAATTACTCCTGACCATGAAGTTTGGCTTGGTTATATTGATTTAAAGAGACATGAAAAGTTTCAAAAAACATTAACAGATGAGTTTGTCTTAGATCCAAGCAGAGATTGGCTCTTAGCATTTGGGCATGGACATATAAGCATAGAGATTAACGGAATTATAAAAAAGTTTAAAAATCCAAAAAATATGAGATTTTCATATATTAACTCAGAGTTAAAAGAGATAGACCTCAGTGAGTTCAAGAGTCTAAATAGAGGCAGTGGATGGTAAAAATATTTCTAATTTTTTTCCTATTTTACTCTCTCTCTTATGCGAATGATTCAAAAATACTTGAAGTTGAAGACCTTTTAACTAAAAAAATCCAGAGTTTGGTTAACCCGGATACATTTATCAAGGATAGAGCATATATAGATATTATATTTTCTCCAAAGGATGATTATTATCTAGAGGATGGAAGAGTGAACTCTGTTAAGGTAATACAGACACTCAAAGCCAATGGCATTTTAAATCTTTTTTTTAAAGAGCCTTGCGAGATAAATATTAGCTTTAAGACAGTTGGAGCACCTCTGTTTTTCGTAAAAATAATGAGTGATTCTCTGAGAAACATAGGTTACTATAGATATGTGACCAAGGAGTCTACATTAGATGATTTAGGGTTTACATGGAAGATAAGTTTAACTTCCGAGTATGCGGCAGACCCACTTATACTAAGTCAAGAGTTAAAGAAAAGCGGCTGTGAAATTGTTGATGTTATAAGAGAGACGGAGACTGACTGGGAATATGTCATAGATATGAAAAATGCCAAACTTGATACAAACATACTTGAAGATGCAGTAGAGTTAAAACTAAAACGTTCGCTCTACTCATATTGGCTTGATGTATCTAAGGTACAAAAACTGAGAATCTCAAGTTCACGTAGAAATAGCTGGTATCCATATATCGCTTACTATGACAAATCTTTAAATCTATTGCGAGTTGTTAAGATAGATGCGAAAAGAAGAAAAATAACGCTTGATTTGAAAGAGAATACCCACTATTTGAAAATTTCTGATATTTACACACTTAAAAATATTAAAGATGCTCTAATCTTAACTCCGATAGGTGAGAGATAAAAGAGATCTCTTATCTTGTCGTAAACATTTTACGCTAAAATGGCACTAATAATTTAATCAGGAACTTTAGATGTTTGATGAAATACAATTTGACAAAATGAAAAGATTGCCGAAGTATGTTTTTGCTGAGGTAAACGACCTTAAAATGGCAGAGCGTAGAGCCGGTGCTGATGTTATCGATTTCTCTATGGGAAATCCAGATGGAGATACTCCTGAACATATCAGAGAAAAACTTGTTGAGTCTGCCCAAAAAACAAAAACGCATGGTTACTCTACTTCAAAAGGAATTCCTAAACTTCTTATGGCAATTTCTGATTGGTATAAAAGAAGATATGATTGTGATTTAGACCCTATGACGGAGTGTGTTGCTACTATGGGCTCTAAAGAGGGATATGCTCACTTGACTTATGCTGTAACTAATCCTGGTGATACTGCTGTTGTTCCTGATCCCACATACCCTATTCACGAATACTCGTTTATACTAGCGGGTGGAAATGTTGTAAAGTTTGGTATAGAGTTTGATGAGAACTACAGACTTGATGAAGATAAGTTTTTTGAAGATTTAGATAGGGTTTTTAAGGAGACTTCGCCAAAACCAAAATATGTTTTAGTTAACTTTCCTCATAATCCTACAACTGTGACAGTGACTCAAGAGTTCTATGTTAGACTGGTACGTATGGCAAAAGAGAAAAGATTTTATGTTATCTCTGATATTGCATATGGGGATATAACCTTTGATGGTTATGTAACTCCTTCCATAATGAGTGTTCCAGGTGCAAAAGATGTGGCTGTAGAGAGCTTTACACTCTCAAAAAGCTATAATATGGCAGGTTGGCGTGTTGGTTTCTTCGTAGGAAACAAAAAACTTATAGGCGCTCTTCAAAAGATAAAATCTTGGTTGGACTATGGGATGTTTACTCCTATTCAGGTTGCAGCTACAGTGGCATTAAACGGAGATCAGCAGTGTGTTAAAGATATCACAGACAAGTATGATCATCGTCAAGGTGTGTTATTAGAGGCATTTGATAGAGCAGGCTGGCATATAAATAAAAATGAAGCGAGTATGTTCGTCTGGGCAAAACTTCCAGAGTGTGTAGCACATTTAGGTTCTTTGGAGTTCTCAAAAAGATTGCTAACAGAAGCTGGCGTTGCAGTAGCTCCAGGTATCGGATTTGGTGCTTATGGTGAGAACTATGTTCGAATAGCGTTAATTGAAAATGATAACCGTATTCGCCAGGCTGCCAGAAATATAAAAGAGTTTTTAAAGCAGTTTCAAGAGCAAGAGAAGTAATCGCACTAGTGTGATGGGTCTCCTGCTAAAGTAGTCGTAAGACTCTATGTGAGAAAAAAGAGTGTTGATGTATGAAAAGAGACCTATCTTTGAGGGTATACTCTCTTTTGTGTTGTAAAATAGGGGAAAGATTCCCTAGAATGTATGGAATAAATTAAAGGAAATTGTATGATAAAAGTAGGAATAATCGGAGTTGGAACAGTTGGGACAAGCGTAGTTCAAATTTTAAAAGACAATGCTGATGTTATTTCTGCTCGTGCGGGTGTTGATATAGTAGTTAAAAGCGGTGTAGTAAAAAACTTAAACAGAGATAGAGGTTTAGATATAAAACTCACAGACAGTGTTGATGACATTTTAAATGACAATGAAATTGATATTGTTGTTGAACTGATGGGCGGAGTTGAAGAGCCTTTTGAAGTTGTAAAACGTGCATTAAACAGTAATAAAGCAGTTGTAACAGCAAATAAGGCACTATTGGCATATCATAGATATGAGCTTCAGACAATGGCAAAAGATATTGCATTTGAGTATGAAGCGGCAGTAGCTGGTGGAATACCTATAATTACAGCTCTTCGTGATGGATTATCAGCTAATCATATAGAGTCAATCATGGGAATTATGAATGGTACATGTAACTATATGATGACAAAGATGACAGATGAAGGTGTTGCCTATGATGATATCCTCAAAGAGTCGCAAGAGCTAGGTTATGCAGAGGCCGATCCTACTTTTGATGTCGGTGGATTTGACACAGCGCACAAACTTCTTATCTTAGCAAGTATTGCTTACGGGATAGATGCTAAACCTGAAGATATTCTAATTGAAGGTATAGAGAGTATAACTCAAGAGGATATATCATTCGCAAAAGAGTTTGGCTATGCTATAAAACTTCTTGGAATCGCAAAAAAAGATTCAAATGAGGTTGAGCTTAGAGTTCACTCCTGTTTGATTAAAAAAGATGAGATGATAGCTAAGATTGATGGCGTTATGAACGCTATTAGTGTAGTTGGAGACAAAGTTGGTGAAACACTCTATTATGGACCGGGAGCCGGTGGAGATGCAACTGCAAGTGCTGTAGTGGCTAATATTATTGATATCGCTAGAAGTGGAAAGAGTACACCAATGCTTGGTTTTGATAAACCTATGGAGGGAAAACTAACCCTAAAAGCGACTAAAAATATAGAATCAAAATATTATCTTCGTATCAATGTCTCAGACAGAGCCGGTGTTCTAGCCCGTATTACAAAAGTTTTTGAAGATAACAGTATCTCAGTTGAGACTATGCTGCAAAGACAAGCTTCAATCGGTTCGGCTAATCTGCTTATCTCAACACATACAGCCCTTGAAAAAGATATCCAAAATATGATCAAAGAGATTACATCACTTAGCTTTGTCAACTCCACTCCTGTAATGATTAGGATTGTATAGAGAGTAAGTTGAAAATCTTAATTACGGGTGCAAGCAGTGGAATAGGCGAGGGCTTGGCAAGGCTCTATGCATCAGAAGATAATGAACTTGTTTTACTCGCTCGCAGAGAGACGAACTTAACAAAGCTACAAGAAGAGTTGATGCCACACACCAAAAGTGTAGAGATAGTTGTAGCAGATCTTTCTCAGTTCGAAGATTTACAGGAAAAAATCAAAAAAATCGGTTCCGTGGATATGGTTATACTAAATGCCGGCATATCAATAGGTCACTCTTTGGATATTACTCCATTTAAAGAGTTTAAAAAATTATTTGATGTGAATCTGCTTGCTAACCACGCAGTTTTAGAGGTTTTGTTACCACTGTTTAAAAGACAAAAAAGTGGTAAGATTGTTTTTATCTCATCTTTAGCTTCACTTATAGCCATGCCAAGTTCAAAAGCTTACAGTGCCTCAAAAAGAGCACTTAATGCTTATGCTGAATCTATCAGATACAAGTATAAGGGAGATGGTCTTAAAGTCATAAATATTCTTCCCGGATTTATTCAGAGTGAGATGACAGATAAAAATGAGTTTAAAATGCCGTTTTTACTCTCTAATAAAGATGGAGTAAATAGAATTTATAATGCGATTGAGAAAAACAGAAGATTCTATGTTTTTCCACTTAGATTTTATTTAATCATTTCAGTTTTAAACTTACTTCCGCAATTTTTAAGAGATAAAATTGTAAACTCCCTCTATTAGTTTTACGCAGCAAATGTAAAGAGTCACTTAGTGATTTTTCTAAAAGCCAGCCATGCAGAGGCAGAAAGTAGTAGATTTATATGGAAAATATTGAAACAATAGATAGTGTTTGTACTTACTGTGGAGTAGGCTGTGATATAGCAGCTCATGTAAAAGATAACAAGATTCAAAAGATCTTTGCACATCCCGATGGAGTTGTATCACAAGGAAAACTCTGTATCAAGGGTAAGTACGGCTTTGATTTTGTGGACTCTAAACAGAGGCTGAGAACTCCTCGTATTAGAAAAAGTTTTCTCAATAAAAATCCAGATATAAAAGATGCTATTGCCTCATCTCTGGTGGATTTTGATGATACTTGGTATGAGAGTGATTTAGATAGTGCTACAACAGCAGCCAGCTTAAAGCTAAAAGAGATCCAAAAGAGTTATGGACGTAAAAGTATAGCATCCATTGGCGGAGCTAGAACATCTTGTGAATCTGTATACCTTTTTCAAAAATTTACTCGTCATACTTTAAACTCACCGCATGTGGATAACTGTGCTAGAGTTTGTCATTCACCAAGTCTTAAAGGAATGAAAACCACTATCGGTGAGGGTGCCGCAACCAATCCGTATAATGATATTTATAACGCTGAGTTTATGATAGTAATAGGCTCAAACACAACAGAGGCACACCCGATTATCTCAAATCGTATAGTTGACGTTGCTGGGAAACATGATAATCTAGCTGTATTTGATGTTCGTGAAATTAAGCTTCACCGCTTCTCAAAATATAAAGCAATCATTCCCCATGAAGCAAACTTACTTGTTTTAAATATGCTTGCATATGTGATTATGGATGAAGAGCTTTATGCTGAGAGTTTTATAGCAGAGCGCACAAAAGGTTTTGCTGAATTTAAAGATAAGATTTTAAATGACCCATACGCTAATCCAAAATATTTTGAGAGCATTGAGGGGTATGAGTATCTATCTAAGATGATTCCAAAAGTTGCACGTGAATATGCTCTTAAAAAGTCTATGATATTTTGGGGACTTGGGGTTACTGAGCATTTAGATGGTTCTTACGCAGTAATGGCTATAACTCACTTAGCGCTAATGACAGGAAATATTGGAAAAAGTGGAGCTGGGCTTATGCCTCTTCGTGGACAGAATAATGTTCAGGGTGCCTGTGATATGGGAATGCTTCCATATTTTGACCCTGATTATCAAGTGCCAAAAGAGATAGGTTTAATGACGCCTCAGCTTGTAGATGAAATGTTAGAAGATAGACTAAAAGCAGTTATAAATATCGGTGAAGATTTAACTCATATACATCCAAATCTAAATAAGGTAGAAAAGGCTATGGAGCATCTTGAATTTGTAATGGTTCAAGAGCTGTTTATGACAGATGTTACAAAAGTCGCAGATATAGTTATTGGCGTAAAATCAGCTTATGAAAAAACTGGCGTATATGTAAATGCAATGCGCAGGCTACACCTCTCCCAACCACTAGTACAATCTGACCTGCCTGATGACTGGGAAGTCTTACAACAACTAGATAATAAAATGGGTGGTTCTGCAAACTATGCCAGTTCTAAAGAAGTTTGGGACGAGGTAAGAGAGGTTGCATATAGAAGATTTAGCGGTGCTGACTATATAAGACTTGAACGTCACCGTAAACGTGGACTTCAGTGGCCGGTTCATACAGAAGATACTCCAATACTACATCAACTGGATTTTAGAACCGATGATGGACTTGGTGAGTTTCACTATCATCAATACGCTCTTCGTGGCATGATTGAAGAGATTAGTAAAAAAAGACTAACAGGGTATCACCTATCAACTGGTAGAACAATAGCCCACTATAATAACGCTGCACAGACAAATAAAACAGCTAGTTTAATGAAACGCTATGACGAGGATGTGCTGCTTGTAAATGAAGGTGATGCATCAGACTTCAGCAGTGAGAGAGTAGTGCTTAAAACGGAGTTTGGTCAAACAAATCCACTGAAAATTAAACTGACATCAAAGGTTCAGCCAAAAACTCTATTTGTCACTTTCCATCATGCTGCCTCTAGAGTAAACTCTCTTTTTGGAGATAAGAGTGATGAGTTGATTTTAACAGCAGCTTTTAAATCTATAAAAGTTGAAGTAATTAATTGTTAGGTGCCGTAAGTTGAGTAGAGCTAAGGGAGATGTAGCTGAAGACAAAGCAGCAGAGTTTCTCTTAAGTAGTGGTTTTGCTATTGTAGAGCGAAATTTTTACTCTCGTTTTGGTGAAATAGATATTATTGCTCTAAAGGATGAAGTTCTTCATTTTATAGAGGTGAAGAGCGGAATCGACTATGAGAGCGCTATTGAAAACATAACACCGCAAAAACTATCCCGCCTTATCAAAACTGCTTATGTCTATATAAAAAAGAACTCTTTAGATGTTGATTTTGTTTTTGACGGGGTAGTTGTTACTCCAAAATCTATAGAATTGATTGAAAATATAACACTTTAACACTAAACTTATTAATCTTAAACTATAATGTTTGAAAGGTTTAACAGGGTTTAGATTATGGGATCTAAAAAAAAACATATAAATGTCGTTTCAGAGATTAAAGCTGAGGGCTTTGTAATATCTGATTTATCTTTTGTATATACTACCGTAGTTGAGCTAGTATGTAGAGATATGAAAATAATGAATGCAAAGTTTGATAACTCGCAGATGTACTGTTGCAGCTTCGTAAATATTGAGTTTGTAAATGTCAGTTTTAAGCAAGCAACTTTTAAAAATGAGGATGATGAAGAGACTCTCTTTGAGAATGTTACATTTGAAAATTGTACCTTTGATGATACTATCTTCCATCATACTAAATTTATAAACTGCAAGGGTCTAAAAAAGATGCAAGATGAGGGTGCAATATTTATTGATGTGGAAATCGAACACAAGAGAGCGTAAATACCGAAGTTAATCACTCTTTTTGAGGTCAACCTCCTCTAGAAGTTCCAAAAATCCGGCAATCTCTCTGCTACCTCTGTCTGCATGTATAACTCTGCCGTCACTTGTCAGGAAATAGTGTCTAGGGACACCTCGTACTACAAATTTAGCTGGTATCTTATCTCTGTCTCTTGACATGTACAAAAGTATATAATCCTCTTTGAGTTTTTTTATTACATAATCATCTGAGAGGGTCAATTTTTTAAATCTATCACACCATCTGCAGTTATCTGCTCCCACAAAGAGGTAGACACCCTTATGCTCTTGTTTCGCCTCTTTAAGAGCAGTATCGTAACTATTTAACCAATTTAACTCTAAAGCATTTAGAGTAGAAAAAAATAGGATTATAAATATAAAAAGTTTCATTAACTCTCCAAAAAAAAATAAAAGAGAATTCTACATCAACATTTTAAACTAAAGCAAACAGGAGAGGAGTCAAAGCGAATACGAGTCTGAGAACTCCGCCGCCAATTTTTAAGCGTAAGTGTCTAAACCAACAGAACTCACGGTTGGCTTAACATCCTGAACCTGAGTAGCCTTAAAGGCTTCGGCATTATTAAGCGACTGATTCGTAGACTGAATAAGACCAGCATCGTCCTGCCCACCCTTTTGTCCACCTGTTGTAATAGTTTCAGGTCTGCCAATTTGAACTTGGCTAGAGTAGGGTGATTGAAATATATAGCGAGTTATTTCCATAATATCCTCCTCTTATCTTGACACATCATAACATAAATAATAATAATGAAATATAAAATTATTATACTAATTCCAATCACAACTCTTTAATGATATAATTTTCCCTGTATAATGATTTAACTTTAATGACTTTATGGGTCAGAGTGGAGTATGTATGAATGCAAAAATATTTTTTGGCTCAGTAGAGTCTTCAAAAGAGAACATAAGTGATAGAGTCAGTCCATATAGCGGCGAGCTTGTATCTACGGCTCCTGTCTGTAACGAGCATGACGTAAACAGGGCATTAGATATTGCAAGAAAGGCATCTTTAGAGGCTAAGGAGTCTACACTCTCTCAGAGATGTAACTGGCTGTTGGATGTTGCTTCAAAGCTAAAAGAAAATAGAGAGGATATAGCAAAAACTATAACTGATGAGGTTGGAAAGCCAATAGCATTTGCAAGAGTTGAGGTTGATAGATGTATTGAGACAGTGACTCTATCGGCAGAGACTATGCGAACTATGCATGGGGAGACTATAAATACAGACTCTATGCCCAGCGGAAAGAAAACAGTGGCATTTTTCTCTAGAGTTCCTGCGGGTGTTATAGTGGCGATAACCCCATTTAATTTCCCTCTAAATCTGGTAGCCCATAAACTTGCACCTGCTCTTGTCTCGGGTAATGCAGTTGTCTTAAAGCCGACACCTGAGGCTCCGCTTACAGCATATAAGTTTGCAAAACTTTTCATTGAGAGTGAGTATGCTATTAAAGATGCACTGAGTGTGGTCTATGGCGATGCAGAGGTGGGAAATGCACTTATTACAAGTGATATCCCGCGTGTAATAAGTTTTACGGGGAGTGTTCCTGTAGGTAACATAATTAGTAAAAATGCAGGTATTAAAAAAATCTCCTTAGAGCTTGGCGGCAATGCGGCTACCTACATAGACAAAAGTGCTGATTTGGATCTAGCAGCCCAGAGATGTGCCTTGGGCGCATTTGTAAACTCTGGTCAGGTTTGTATCTCACTTCAGAGAGTCTATGTAGATGCAGAGATCTATGATGAGTTTGCTTCTAAAATGGCAAAAGAGAGTAAAAAACTTGTAGTAGGCTCACCATATGATGATGATACTTTTATGGGTCCTCTCATCGATGATGAGTCTAGTTTAAGAGCTATGAACTGGGTTGAGAGTGCCATTGAAGAGGGAGCGACTCCGCTACTTCCCCCTCATCGTGAGGGGAGAATGTTCTACCCTTGTGTGATGGCTGATGTAAGAGATGATATGGCTATAGTCTGCGAAGAGGTCTTTGCTCCGATTGTCTCTTTGGTTAGAGTCGACTCCTTTGATGATGCTCTGCCACGTATGAACAGTTCTCCTTATGGACTGCAGTTTTCTGTTTTTACAAATGATTTAAGAGTCATCCAGCGTGCTATAACTCAACTTGATGCCGGCGGAGTAGTTATAAATGATATGCCGACACTCCGTTTTGATATTCAGCCCTACGGCGGAGTGAAACTTAGCGGAGTAGGTCGTGAAGGACCAAGGTTTGCAATTGAAGAGATGACAGAGGTCAAGAGCGTAATTATATGTTAATGACTTTTTCACTTTTTGGATTGTTATTTCTGTCTACTTACAGAAAATGAATAGTAAGAAGAGAGTGATAATATCCGCCTGCCTCTTGGGTGAGTATTGTCGTTATGACGGAAAGACAAAGCTTGTAAATATGGTAGTAGAAGCGTATAGAGAGTATGAGATTATTCCTTTTTGTCCTGAAGCACCTCTATTTGGTACACCTAGAGAGAGGGTAAGCGTTATAGAGATTAATGGAAAAAATAGAATTTTTACAGATGAGACAGAGATAGATGTTACGAAACTACTAGAAGAGGAAATAAATTTTTTTATAAAATCTAACAAAAATATCAATGAAATCGTGCTCAAATCAAAATCACCAAGCTGTGGTATAGGTACAACTCCTATCCTAAATCAGGGCAAAGAGGTAATATCTTACGGGGATGGAATCGCTGCAAAATTGTTTAAAAAAGAGTATAAAAACATAAAAATAAAAGATGAAAGCTTCAATTTAAAATAGAAAAACTATGATATAATCAAAAAATCATTACTTAAGAAGGAATTTTAGATGAAAAACTTTATATTAGTTTTATCATTTGTTGTATTATGCTTGTCAGATGCAACAGCAAAAGATGCTGCTCCCAGCAAAGGCGAGATTATCTTTAAAGAAAAATCTTGTGTCTTATGTCACAAAAAAGGTGCTGACACTATTGGACCGGCACTTATGACAATAGCAAAAGCCTATTTGGGCAAAGAGGCTTCACTGTTTGATTATCTTAAAGGACAGGGCAAGCCGATTGTTGAGCCTCTTCGTGCTCCTTTTATGAATCCGCAGCTATTGAAAATACGAACACTCTCTGATGAGGATATGAAAGCCGTAGCAACATATATTATCTCATCAAGTGATAGACCGTTATAGAAATTAATAATTAGAATTAAAGGTAAAAAAATGAAACAAAATCGTTTTTATATAGTAAATATTGCACTTGCTCTATTGCTTACATGTACGAATGTTTTTGCAGCAGAGGCGGCTGCAACTGATGCAAATACAATTGATGATATACCATTAACCAAGGCTGAAAAGTTTTATGGAACACCGTTAAGATCAGATAAAAAAGTTGTTCATCCTCCATATGAGTGGGGTGATTGTACCGTATGTCACAAATCGGCAGACCCTGAAGACGGTGAAGACTTGAAGTTGGATATGCCTGATCTATGTTACCAGTGTCACGAACCAAAAGATAAAAAGAATTTTATTCATGGTCCTGTAGCTGCGGGTGCTTGTACAGCTTGTCACAATCCTCATGAGTCTAATAATGCAAAACTTCTTGTTGCTTCTAGTATAAATGAGCTATGTACATCATGTCACACGGCAAAAGATAAGTTTTTAAGAAACACTACTTATGTTCACCCGCCGGTAAGAGATCAGTGTACAAACTGTCACGATCCACATACTGAAGACCACCTCTATCAACTTAAAGAGGATCGTAAAAAAGATCTTTGTGTTATGTGTCATGTAGACAAAGGTGTCTGGATTAAGAAGGTTACAGATAAACACGGTGCAATAGAAGATAGACCAAGAAAATGTCTTGAGTGTCATGATCCGCATGGTTCAGAACATCCGAAGTTTATAATTAAAGATAGTGTAAAAGATCTCTGTCTTACATGTCACAATGAGACATTGGTGACTGATGAGACAGGTTATAAGCTAGATAATATGCAAAAACATCTTGATGAGAATCCTGATTGGCATGGACCGATTCTTTGGGGAGATTGTGCGGCATGTCACAATCCGCATGGTTCAAATAACTTAAGAATGTTGAAAAAGCCGTTCCCTAGAACTTTTTACGCACCGTTTGACCCTAAGAACTATATCTGTTTTCAGTGTCATGAGAAAGAGAAAATCCTGGACGAGTTCACAACAGATAAGACAAATTTTAGAAACGGAAAAAAGAATATTCACTTTGTACACGTAAATAAAATTAAAGGTCGCTCTTGTCGTGCTTGTCATGATTTCCATGGTACTAAAGAGTATCCTCACCACTTAAGAAAGAAAACAAAATTTGGAAAAATTAACTTTCCAATCCGTTTTATCGAAACAGAGAACGGTGGTTCTTGTGCGCCTGCATGTCATGCTCGCCGTCACTATGACAGAGTCACGCCAAAAGTTAATCTGAGATAAGTTTTTGAAACTTATATATCTCTCTCTTTTGTTTCTTGCCGCTATATGCGGCAGTGCAAAAGAGATTGCCTCTCCAATAGATATTATCCAGCCCCTTGATGAAACACGTTATTTAGGTGAAAACAGTACATTTGTAATCGATACCGACATTAACAGGGTCGATAAGATAGTAATCACTCAAGATAACAACAAATCAACTACGGTAGATATAACAGCAGCTAAAAAAACATACTGTAAGACTATTAAGCTTCATGTCGGAGAGAACAGAGTACATGTCAGCTCCTACAAAGATGGAAAACTACTTAATACAACCGAGAGAAACTACTTTTTCCTATCTGAGCTTTTTGAGGGTGCAGATGAGGATAGCGCCGAAAATTATGAGCTTGATTATTTTCATAACGGAGAGAGAGAGCAGAAGTGTATGAAGTGCCACAATATGACATCAAATATTCCTACTGACGGGGAGGCATTTGATGACGTTGCCGAGACGACATGTTTTGATTGTCATAAAGGTATGTTAAACACTAGAAGTACACATGCGCCTACCGCTAACTGGCTCTGTACCTATTGCCATACCGGAGAGGCTGATGCGTACAACATGGAAGATGAGGGCAAATCAAGATATATATGGCCAGATCCAATATCAAAGGTTTGTGCAGGCTGTCACGACCAGGTTGATAACTGGCAGGCAAACAAATATGGACATGGTCCGGTAAACGACGGAAGATGTATGAGATGCCACAATCCGCATGGCTCAAATAATGAATTTTTTCTTCGTAAACCAATCTGGAAGCTCTGCACTACCTGTCATACAGAAAAAGCAATTCCTGGAAATCATATTGTTGCCGGTTTTGTCTTTGGAAGGAACAAGGGTGCTCATCCAACTAAAGATAGAGCCGATCCAGCCCGTCCCGGACGTGATTTCGTATGTACAAGCTGTCACAATCCGCATGGCTCTTCAGGGATATATCTGCTTAGAATGAAAGGCTCGAGGCCTTTTAATGTTTGTAGAAGATGCCACAAAAAGTAAATATATGGTGAATAGTGTTGCATTTGGTAACTTATATTAAAATTAAATTTTTTTTATAATTTTAATAACTTGCATTTAATAAGTTTATATGTTATAATACAACATATCAACGAAAACATAAATGAATATTTTATGTTACAAGGAGAGATATTATGAATACTAAAATAAAAACTTTATTAGCTTCGTTGCTAATAGTAACAACAGCATCTTTCGCGGGGGATGGTACTCAAGCTGCGACTCCAGATACTGCCGGAAACGGTATCTTATATGGTGGTCAGTCTATTACACATGCTAACAGTCCGCATAACTTAGGTAGTAAAACGATTGGGGACAACGGAGAGGTCTGTGTATATTGTCATACACCTCACGCCGCTAATGTTGGTTTTGCGGGTGCACCGCTTTGGAATAAAGATGATAATTCAACTAAGTCATACAGTATGTATGGTGGTGGTTCTGCGGGTACTGGTACTCTTGCTGGTACAACGACAACAGGTATGGCGCCTAATAACCCATCTTTGGCATGTTTAAGTTGTCATGACGGTGTCAGTGCTGTTGACTCTATTCTTAACGCTCCAGGTTCTGGTATGAAAACCATAGTTGGTTCAAAAGATGTTGTTACTATCTTGGGTGGTCCTGCTAGCTCGTACGGTGGTAATATCGGTGGTGTACCTACAGTGGTAACTGTTGGAAGTAGTGTTGATCTTGCAAATGATCACCCTGTATCAATACCTTACATGCCTGGTAGAGCATCTCTAAGAGCTACTACCGATACACTTCCTGTGGGTACTGGTGGTGCTTGGGTAACTCCTGGCGGTGGTACGACGGTTGCAGCTTTACTTAGAAGTGGTAATGTTGAGTGTTCTTCTTGTCACGATCCACACAATGCAACGGGTGTGCCTCAGGCTACTGCTAAACAGGTTAACTACCTTCGTCACACTAATACGGGTAGTGAGTTATGTTTCGGTTGTCACAATAAGTAATCTTTTGTAAAAGATTACTTCTCAGCCGCAGAGAGTCTTCTCTCAGCGGCTCTTTATACAAATCCCCTCAAAAAAAGCATTTTCAAAAGACTATTATCTTATATTTATCTATTAATTGATATACTTAAGTGTATATTATGAAAAGTATAAGGATTTTTATGAAAATAGTTATTTTGATGATGTTTTTACTTCTCTCATACGTCGGTGCGGCTCCTGTGAAGAAGCAGAGTTGTACTTTGGAGCAGAAGGGTGATATTAGCGTAGTGGCTGAGGGGTATAAAACAGACTTTCGAGCAGGGGTCTCTATACTCTTTAAAACTTTTGAAGATCTTGAGTTTTCAAAAGGCTCCAATAATATAGCAGAACTTTTGATGGACTCAAGTGTAGTAATTGATTCTAAGACTCTTGAGTCAAGTAAGCCTCTTATTCAATATAATTTGCTCAACTTTTTCTTTAAAAACTTAGTCGATGGTAAAATAAGTGCTAAGGTGGTAGAGGTAAAGGCAGATAATAACTTCAAAGGAGTTCTGACTCTTGAGATAAAGATGAACGGTGTGACAAAGAGTAGTAAAATGAGGTATTATACAAAGAAGCATTCTATCTATGCTAATGGAGAGATAGAGCTGCTTGATTTTAAAGCTAACAAGGCACTTGAAATATTTTCTAATGTGTGCTCAAAGGAGCATCTTGGAAAGACCTGGAGTGAGGTAGGAGTCAGTTTTGAGATACCTACGCAAAGAGTTTGTAAATAGCAGTTTTTGATATATTTTATTTAAGGAGCAGAGTGGTGAGAGTTATTTTTATATTTTCTTTTATGGTGTTGGCGGTGTTGTTTCAAGGTTGTGCTACTAAAGAGGTGAAAGTTGAGCAGGGAGTTGTAGTTTTTCCTCCTCCTCCATCTGAACCTAGAGTTTTGTACCTTGAGACATATAGAGGCAAAAAAGATAGTACATCCAAGTTAAGCCCGCTTGATATTTTTTTAGGCGAGACTATAGAGAGTAAAAGTCTAGATCCTGTAATTATAAAACCATACGGTGTTACACTAGACAATGATACAGCCTATGTGGTAGATACGGCAGCCAGATTTGTTTATGCCATTAATCTAAAAACAAAAGATGTTATATATATCGGCAGGTCAGGAGCAGGTACCCTCTCAGGTCCTGTTGATGTTGCCATTGACAGTGCCGGACTTATCTATGTAAGCGATATGCGTCAAAAAAAGATTTATGTCTTTAATAAAAAAGGGAAGTTTCAGTCTGCTATTGGGGGAAGGCTTGATTTTACGCACCCGACAGGAATTGCTATTGATAAAAAACTAAACCGCCTCTATGTTGCAGATACAAAGGCACACAGGTTTAAAGCTTTTGACCTCAAGACAAAAAAACTTATTTTTGAAGTCGGAAAGCGTGGAAAGGGAGATGGGGAGTTTAATTTTCTTACCAATATAGCGGTAGATAGAAGAAATCATAATATTGTTGTTACAGACACTCAAAATTTTCGTATCCAAATCTTTGACAAAGATGGAAAGTTTATTAGAAAGTTTGGAAAAGTCGGTGACAGACCAGGTGACTTTGCCAGACCAAAGGGTGTAGCGGTTGACAGCGAGGGTCATATCTATGTAACTGACAGTGCCTTTAATAATATTCAGATATTCAGAGATGACGGAAAATTGATGCTCTATTTTGGTCATGCAGGCTATACAGAGCCTGGTACATTTAGATTGATTACAGGCATCTACATAGATGAGAATGATAAGATGCTTATTGCTGATGGTTTTACCGGAAGAGCACAGACCTTTCAGTATCTAAGTAAGAAGTGGAAGCTTGAACATCCCAAAGAGTATAAGGAGTTAAAAGAGTTTAAGCCAAAAACAGATACAAAAATAGAGGCGGAGAAAAAATGAAAAAAGTCTTTTTAGTAATTATACTAACAATATCTCTTTTTGCAAAGGGTGCTCTTATGCCTGAGAATACTGTCGCAGTAGTAAACGGCATGGCACTTTCAAAGGATGATCTGCAGATTCAGATAAATATACTTATTCCAAAATCATCATACCACGCCTCAGTTAAGCCTGAGAGTGCAAAAAAACTGAAAGTAAAGGCTATGAAAGCACTTATAGACTCTACTCTACTTTATCAGTATGCTCTCTCCCTCGGCATTAAAGGCGATAATAGCATAATGGATGGTGTCTATAAAAAATTAATCAAAGCGTATCACTCAGACAAGGCCATTGACATTGAACTGAAAAAAATAGGATTAAATCTTGAAATGCTCAAAAAGCTATATATGCGAGACAGCGTGCAGGCTCAACTATATAAAAAAGAGATAGAGGAAAAGATTACTAATAGCGAGCTTAAAGAGTATTATGAAAAAAACAGATATAAGTTCAAGATGCCTGAACAGGTAAGAGTCAGTCTTATATATGTTAAAAATGACCCTACAGACCCAAAAGGAAGAAGTAAGGGAAGAGCAAAGGCAGAAGAGGCTCTAAAAAAGATAAAAGCCGGTGAAGATTTTGGTGAGGTGGCTGAAAAATACTCTAATGCCATGAGCCGTATTAAGGGTGGAGATATGGGACTTCTTCACAAAGGTCGTCTTAATGAAAGTGTTGAGGTGGAAGCCTACAGGCTTAAAAAAGGTGAGATGAGCGGGATTATTGAAAAAGATGTCGGTTTCTTTATTGTTAAGGTGACAGATAAAAAAGAGCCGAAGCAGCTTAGCTTTGAGAAGATAAAAACAAGTCTGCTAAAAGACCTTAAGAAAAAAAGAGAAACTAGAAAAAAAGAAGATCTGCTTAATATGCTAAGGGCGAAAGCAAAGATTATAAAGTAGTGATGTTTGAATGAGAAAATTTTTTAGCTTTATACTGTTTTATATATATATAGGCACTGCTTCGCTTTATGCTCAATATCAAGACAAAGGCATCAACGGAAGACTGGGTTTTCTATATGAAGATGAAAACTATAATCTTAGGGGACTTGTAAACGAACAGAAAAAATTTACTCAAGAGTATGAATTAAATTACGAGGGAAATATTTACAACCCAAATCTTTTAGAGTATAGAATCAGCACTCTGCTGCGTTTTGACAATACAAAACAGAAGACGGGAGAGTCTGATGGAAAAACGGATCTCAGGAGCAGAGACTACAGAATAGATGCAGATTTTATAAAAAACAGTAATTTTCCGTTTAAAATTTATTACACTAGTTCAAACAGACCAACTTCTACAATATATGCTGATACAGCAATAAATCTGCTCTCACAAGTAAATAACTATGGACTCACAGGTTTGGTAAAGTTAGATAGACTTCAGTTTGATTATGAAGTCTCAAAGGATACAAGCACTGATGAGGATGATAAGAGATTTTTAGAGAGGACCATCACCAAATATGGCGGTACAGTGCGTTATAAAAACAGAGATGATAATATTCAGTTTAGAGCTTTGCATACTCAAACAGACAGCAGGACTATCACTCTTGATACAGCAGGTTCGCAGAATGATTCTGATGATACACTTGGACTCTCTTACGGCACTAAAATAAGCAAAACCCTCAGGCTCTCTTCATCCCTTGGATACTCAAAGACAACTATTGGTGATGGTACAATCTCTAATGCAGGTGTAAATCTAAACTGGAAGCCAAGCAGTGATTACGACGGAACTCTTGCTATTTCCTTTAGTAGAGTGGATTTTTACCTCTCAGATGAGTTAAACAGCAGTAGTTCTCAAAAGTCTCTAAGCCGTACAGATACCCTGAATATAAACCAAAACCTTAATTACAGACCTACAAAAGAGCTCTCTTTCTCTCAAGGTATAGACTATTTTTCAAATAAACAGACAACTAACGACACAGAGACGGCTTCACTAAACTTAGATGCAAATTATATATATAACAATCAGTTAACATCCGAAAGAGCTTTGGATTTTTCAAGCTCTTTAAGCTCTATTATGCAAAACAGTAAAAATAGAGATACCAACGGTACAGTTGATTCGACAAGAGAGAGTATGTACTATATGAGGGCTAAAGTTGGCATTTCAGAAAAACTCCCATCTATTAACTCAAGACTTGGTATTGGTACGAGATATAATGGTACGCGTACCTCTAAAGTCTCTGTTGATGAGTATGGTGCAGATTTCTCTCTTTTATCGAGACTTGGTATTTTTAGCAACTCACTGCGTGCAAACTATACTCTCTCTGGAGTCGTTACAACCATAAGTTATGGCGACACTATAAACTTTGCGGCACGAGTAGGTTACAGAGGCTATTTAAGTGGCGGTGTAAGCTATAATACTACAGAGACAAGCGGCTCTAAAAGTGATACTAAAAGTCAACTCTGCAAGGCTGATTTGAACTTTCGATATCGCTTTTTTCGCAAGCTTATGTTCTCTACCGGTGCTAACATCAGTAAAGATTTAGGCTATAATACATTAGTATATGGTGGTAATTCCAAGTTAGAGTATAAAAGAGGTCTGACAAAAATAGGCATAGAGTATAGATATAATCATGCAACTGCAGAGTTAAGTACAGGTCAAAATGCAGCTTCAACTACGCTGTCAAGTAGCACAAACTCAACACGTAAATCTTTGCAAGCAAAGTTTGAGCGAAAATTTTAAAGGATGGATTTTATGAAAATATTTTTATATCTAAGTTTTTTTCTTATAGCAACAAATACTCTTAATGCAAAAGAGAGTAACAGACTAGTTTGGCCTCAACAACCGGATCCTGCCCGAATAGAGTATCTCTCCTCAATTAAAAAGGCAGATGACTTGGGGATTAAAAAGGGCTTCTTTGCCAGGTTTAGTGATTTTGTTTTTGGAAAAGAGAGTGTTCTTTTAGCAGCTCCTTTTGGTATTGCGGTAGCAGGAGAGAGAGTATATGTATCTGATGTCTCTGCCAAGAGGGTTTATGTCTTTGATAAAGATGATAATGAAGTTTTGTGGTTGGAGGGCTCTAAAAAAGAGAGATTTCTCTACCCTGTTGATGTAGTCTCTGATGATAAAGGTAATATCTATGTCTCAGACTCTGTACGTTCAAAAATCTATGTCTTTGAAAAAGATGGTGATTTTAAATATATTATTGAGAATAAAAAGATACAAAGACCGGTAGGAATAGCAATAAGCCCGGATAATACAAAGCTCTATGTCGTAGACGCCCTTGCGAGTCAAATCCATGTTATGAGTCTTGATGGAAAACTTATCTCATCTATCGGTCATAAGGGAGATGAAGAGGCTGAGTTTAACAGACCGACATATATTGATGTAGGAGAAGATGGTAAGCTTTATATAGCTGACTCTATGAACCACCGTGTACAGATACTTGACAAAGACGGAAAATATATCCGCTCTTTTGGTCATTTAGGTCAGCAGGTGGGCAGTTTTGCAAATCCTAGAGGAATAGCTATCGATAGTGATAATAATATATATGTGAGTGACACCCTCTATAATGCAGTTCAAATTTTTAATCAAGAGGGAGAGTTGTTGATGGTTTTTGGGAACTACGGAAACAAAGAGGGTGAGTTTGCCCTGCCTGTAAATATAGCTATCTCAAAGGATAATCAGATATATATAAGTGATACCAATAATAGAAGAGTTCAGATGTTTAGGCGCCTGGATGTACCAAATTAGAGGAGTTCGCAATGAAGTTTATAAAATTGTTCATGCTCTGGACACTGTTTTTTACAGGAGTAACACTTTGGGCTGGAATTGCCAATACCAAACATAATCTTTCAGTAAGTAAAACAGCGGGAACAGTAAAAGCTACAAGTGAGACAGAGATATGTGTCTTCTGTCACACGCCTCATGAAACACAGCCTGTCGGGAAACCGCTTTGGAACAGAAATATGCCTACATCAATCTATACGATGTATGACAGTGACTACCTAAGACGACTTAGCTATCCTGATGTTGCCTTAGACCTTGGACAAGCAAATAACACACCCGGAGCACTCTCTAGACAGTGCTTGAGTTGTCATGACGGTACAGTTGCCGTCGGTGCCGTCTCAAAACTGCGAAGCGGTACCTATAATACCACAATAGCTATGTTGGGGACAACAGGTGATAAGATACCTGCGAGTACACCCGATGGCACCATACCTCTTATAGGTACAGACTTGAGTGTTCATCATCCGGTAGCTATAGAGTTTAATCCAAATATCAGCGTAAATTTTGGTGTAGGCAGTCGCCCGATAGAGCTTGTTAATGATCCTACTCTTGCTTCACCCGTGCGACTATTTGATTACGGCGGAACAAAATATATAGAGTGTTCATCTTGCCATGATCCGCATAAAGAGAACGGTAAGTTTTTACATGTAGATACAGAGCCGACACATGGAGAGAATGTTGTCAAGACCTGTACCTCTTGTCATGAGAAGATTGGCTGGACTGGTAGTGTTCACCAGACTCAAACAGCTGCCTATTCCGATGCTAATGTCTTAACAAAGTATGGAACAAATCAGGTAGGAAAACTGGGTTGTCTAAACTGCCATATGCCGCATAATGCACTAGGTAAACCATATATCAATAGACAGGTTCAGGCAAATACCTGTTTTCAAGGTGCAGCAGATACAGTTGGCGGAGCTAACTGTCATGGAGCAGGCGGAGCTAAAGATATTCATACTCCTCTTAGTAAACTTAACGCTCATCCGGTTCTTGCAGATACAGCAGTTCCTAAACATACAAACTTTGATACCCTTTACGGTACGGGAGTTATTGATCCTAGCGGTGCAAAGGGAGTAGAGTGGATTGATAATAAACATGCAATGTGTATGGATTGTCATAACCCTCATAAGGCAAAGGCTGGAACACATGTTACAGACGGAAGCTGGTACGGAGTTCCATCAAGCACAAACAATAACGTCTCAAATGTACTAAACGGAGTAAACGGAGTGGAGCCTAGCTGGCCTTTAGCCTGGACACAACCTACAACCTTTACAACACTTGAGTCCTCTACCAAAGAGTACCAAATCTGTCTTAAGTGTCACTCATACTGGGGAGTCGGTACTACCCTTACAGGTGTTACAGCCTATCCGTCTGTGAGTGATCCTGCTAGTGTGATGATGACGGATGTAGCTTGGGAGATGAATAAAAATAATAAATCAGGACATCCGGTAGTTTTACCAAATAGTACATCAGGAAGACCTGGTTCTTATTTACCACAAGCGCTAGACAGCACTCAGCTTAGAAGTCCTTGGCAGACAGGAGCAGGAACAAACACGATGTACTGTTCAGATTGTCACGGTAATGATACTGAGGGTTTAGGTGATCCTAAAGGACCACATGGCTCAGATATGAAGTTTATGCTAAAGGGTGTAAGTAAATATTGGCCGAAAAAGCCAAGTGGTTCACTCTATACTACGAGTGACATACCTGCTACAGGCGGGGTTGTTGCAGATCTGTTTTGTACAAACTGTCATGATGTCTCTGTTCCGCATAAGACCATATGGGGTTTCATTATGACAAACCAAACATTTACTTGTGTGACCTGTCATGTTGCTATACCTCACGGCTCACCGGTCTCAAGACTTATAGGGTATAGTAACTTTCCAAGCCCATATAACTACAATGGCAACAGTCTGAAGCCTCAAGGTTTTAGAAAGAATGGACTTACCACCATCAGTGCATCTGATATGGCTAGTTCATCATGTTGGGGTGGTATGTGTCACGGCACCAGTACGACAGGGCTTGATCCTAATCCATATCCATAAAGAGAGAGTATATATGAAGAGATATTTTTTACCAATCTATGTAACACTTCTTTGTGTTGCATCACTTCATGCCAATGAAGATAAGGCAATAAAAGATATATTGCTAAAGTATAACTATGGAATTATTAAAATGGGCAGAAGCGGAGAGACTGAGTTTTTTAAAAGCTTTGTCAAAGAGGATGTTGCCGTAAAACTTCAGGTCTGGTTTGAATCATGGAAGTTTAGCAATCTAACCTTTCTTGCAGAGCTTAATGATTTGAGATTCAGCCCGATAGCATATAATGAGAATAATGCAACCATACGAACTATGGAGAACTGGACTTTTTCCTATGTGAATTTAGCAACCAAAAAAATAGCACTTAAACCTACAAAAATATTTTATAAGATGCAGTACACTCTGCAAAAATATGACAATAAATGGATGATAGTAGCCATTAAAAAACTCAAAGAAGAGAAGTTTACAAAACAAAATAGTAATGAAGCCTCTCTGAAAACTAAAAAGAAGGAATCTAAAGATGAGATGCCAAACTGATAATAAACAAACCCCCCTATTGAGCTTTATAAAATTGTTCATGCTCTGGACACTGTTTTTTACAGGAGTAACACTTTGGGCTGGAATTGCCAATACCAAACATAATCTTTCAGTAAGTAAAACAGCGGGAACAGTAAAAGCTACAAGTGAGACAGAGATATGTGTCTTCTGTCACACGCCTCATGAAACACAGCCTGTCGGGAAACCGCTTTGGAACAGAAATATGCCTACATCAATCTATACGATGTATGACAGTGACTACCTAAGACGACTTAGCTATCCTGATGTTGCCTTAGACCTTGGACAAGCAAATAACACACCCGGAGCACTCTCTAGACAGTGCTTGAGTTGTCATGACGGTACAGTTGCCGTCGGTGCCGTCTCAAAACTGCGAAGCGGTACCTATAATACCACAATAGCTATGTTGGGGACAACAGGTGATAAGATACCTGCGAGTACACCCGATGGCACCATACCTCTTATAGGTACAGACTTGAGTGTTCATCATCCGGTAGCTATAGAGTTTAATCCAAATATCAGCGTAAATTTTGGTGTAGGCAGTCGCCCGATAGAGCTTGTTAATGATCCTACTCTTGCTTCACCCGTGCGACTATTTGATTACGGCGGAACAAAATATATAGAGTGTTCATCTTGCCATGATCCGCATAAAGAGAACGGTAAGTTTTTACATGTAGATACAGAGCCGACACATGGAGAGAATGTTGTCAAGACCTGTACCTCTTGTCATGAGAAGATTGGCTGGACTGGTAGTGTTCACCAGACTCAAACAGCTGCCTATTCCGATGCTAATGTCTTAACAAAGTATGGAACAAATCAGGTAGGAAAACTGGGTTGTCTAAACTGCCATATGCCGCATAATGCACTAGGTAAACCATATATCAATAGACAGGTTCAGGCAAATACCTGTTTTCAAGGTGCAGCAGATACAGTTGGCGGAGCTAACTGTCATGGAGCAGGCGGAGCTAAAGATATTCATACTCCTCTTAGTAAACTTAACGCTCATCCGGTTCTTGCAGATACAGCAGTTCCTAAACATACAAACTTTGATACCCTTTACGGTACGGGAGTTATTGATCCTAGCGGTGCAAAGGGAGTAGAGTGGATTGATAATAAACATGCAATGTGTATGGATTGTCATAACCCTCATAAGGCAAAGGCTGGAACACATGTTACAGACGGAAGCTGGTACGGAGTTCCATCAAGCACAAACAATAACGTCTCAAATGTACTAAACGGAGTAAACGGAGTGGAGCCTAGCTGGCCTTTAGCCTGGACACAACCTACAACCTTTACAACACTTGAGTCCTCTACCAAAGAGTACCAAATCTGTCTTAAGTGTCACTCATACTGGGGAGTCGGTACTACCCTTACAGGTGTTACAGCCTATCCGTCTGTGAGTGATCCTGCTAGTGTGATGATGACGGATGTAGCTTGGGAGATGAATAAAAATAATAAATCAGGACATCCGGTAGTTTTACCAAATAGTACATCAGGAAGACCTGGTTCTTATTTACCACAAGCGCTAGACAGCACTCAGCTTAGAAGTCCTTGGCAGACAGGAGCAGGAACAAACACGATGTACTGTTCAGATTGTCACGGTAATGATACTGAGGGTTTAGGTGATCCTAAAGGACCACATGGCTCAGATATGAAGTTTATGCTAAAGGGTGTAAGTAAATATTGGCCGAAAAAGCCAAGCGGTTCGCTCTATACCCAAAATGATATACCTGCTACAGGCGGAGTTATTGCCGATCTGTTTTGTACAAACTGTCATGATGTCTCGGTTCCGCACAGAACCGAGTGGAACTCTACGATGGCGGGCAGAGGGTATAGCTGTGTGACCTGTCATGTTGCTATACCTCACGGCTCACCGGTCTCAAGACTTATAGGTTATAGTAATTTTCCAAGCCCATACAACTATAATGGGAATAGCTTGAAGGTAACAGCTTTCAAAAAAAATGCTCTTAGTAGTATCAGTATAGGTGATGTAAAAGGTACAGCTTGCATGTGCCACAATATGGGTTTCGGCAGTGGCTATGATCCCAACCCGTATCCGTAAAGAGAGAGTATATATGTAACACTCCTTTGTGTTACATCTCTTTTCGTTAGTTAAGATAAGTCTAGAAAAAAAATAGAGTATTAAATTAAAATCTTCAAGAAAAAAAAAGATATATATTAACTATCACTTAGTTACAATACGATAGAGTAAACTTATATAAAATATAAAAAAAGTTAAGGAAAATCATGACACTGGTTAAAAAAATATGGTCATTTTTGATTTCAATGAAATTGATGGTGATACTTATTCTTATGTTTGCAACGGCAAGTGCAGTTGGAACATTTATAGAGAATGACTATGGTGTAAATACATCATGGGCACTGATTTATGCCAGCAGATGGTTTGAAGCTATTCAAGTGCTGCTGGGAATTAATCTGATAGGTAATATAGTTAAATTTAAACTATATAAGATGAAGAAGTTGCCAACTTTTATTTTTCATGTAGGGTTTCTGGTTATTTTAATAGGCTCAGGAATAACTCGTTACTATGGTTACGAGGGTGTTATGCATATTCGTGAGGGTGATACACAGCATCAAATGCTCTCATCTGATGCATTTTTACAGATAGATGCTAAAAAAGGCTCTAAGAAGTTTTATAGAGAAGATCTGGTCTATATGTCAGAACTTGGCGGCAGAGAGTTTAAAAACTCACTCGATGTCGATGGAAAAGAAGTTGTTGTCAGCTATAAAAACTTTATTGACAAGGCGGTTAAAACAGCAGTTGAAGACCCTAACGGCAAGCCCATTGCCGTTTTTGTTGTCTTAACACCGCAGGGACCCGAGAAATATTTTCTAAGGAGCGGTGAGTCACTTGACTTTGGTCCGCTGGCTGTATATTTTGACAAAGAACCGATTAAAAACAATAAGCCGATTATACGACTGATGAGTGGTGAGAAAGATATATCTTTTGTCTCAAACTCTCCTATAAAATGGCTTAAGATGATTGACAGATCCGAGGGTCTTTATGAGAGAGGAAAAAAATATACCTTTGATGCAAGAAAGATGTACAATATCAATGGAATCCAGCTTGTCACAAAATCGGTGTTTAGCAAGGGATCTGTTAAGCTTGTGAGTGCAGAGGAGTACAAAAAATCTATGAAAATGCAGTTAAATATGGATAAAGAGTCTTTATCTGCATTGATAGTAGATGTCGCTTATAACGGTGAACATAGAGAAGTGGCTCTTATGGGACATGGAAAGCGTTTTAAAGGGTATAGTGAGAACTTAAAAATTGGTGGTCTTGACCTCTCTCTTGAGTGGGGTGCCAAGATTATGGAGTTGCCGTTCTCGCTAAGATTACGAGACTTTAAGTTAATAAAATATCCAGGTTCTATGAGTCCTTCGTCATATGAGAGCCAAGTCACTTTAATAGATAGAAAAAATCTTGTAAAAAGAGAGCATAGAATCTATATGAACCATGTTCTAGATTACGGAGGATATCTATTTTTTCAATCCTCATACGATAAAGATGAAGGAGGTACGATCTTGTCTGTTAATCATGACCCAGGTAAATGGCCGACTTATTTAGGGTATATACTTTTGGGAATAGGACTCTTTTTTAACCTTTTAAACCCAAACAGCTATTTTGGAAAACTATCTCGTAAAAAGTATGAGTATAAAGCAAGTCTGATTTTTGCCCTTGCTCTTCTCTCCTCTCTCTTTTTTACACAGCCTCTTATGGCATCAACGGTGCAGAACCAAGATATAAATAAAATAGATATCAGTCATGCAGATTATTACGGAACTCTGCTTGTACAAGCAAGAGATGGAAGAGTTAAGCCACTCGATACGCTTGGGATTGAGCTTTTAAATAAGATCTCCGGTAGAGACAGCATGTTTGGGCTTAATCATAACCAGATGATTTTGGGTATGGCAACTAACCCTGAGGCTTGGAAACAGGTTGATATGATTAAGGTCTCTCATCCGAAGGTTAAAAAACTGCTTGGAATTGAGGCTTCACAAAAGCTTTTTGCCTACAGCAAGGCTTTTGACAAAAATGGACAATATATATTTGGACCACTGGCAGAAGAGGCTCTTCGTAAACGTCCTGCAGAGAGAGGTACGTATGAGAAAGAACTTATTAAAATAGATGAGAGAGTAAATGTTGCCTACATGGTATATTCCGGTCGTTTTATGAGTGTTTTTCCTCTTAGGGGAGATAAAAACAGTAAGTGGTACTATCCCGAAGAAGCAGTGCAGAGCTTTCCACAGGAAGCTTCCAGAGAAGTTCTAGCTCTGCTGAAAAACAACTCTGTAGGATTGGCTAAAGGCTTGCAAAGTGGTGATTGGAGTGATGCAAATAGAGCCATTGATGCGATTAAGGCGTATCAGATTGAGATAACTCCGGCAATTATCCCTGATGCTAAATTGATAAAAGCAGAGCTTATCTACAATAAACTCAGAATATTTGACAGGCTTTTCCCAGTCTATCTTATAACAGGTTTTATCCTGCTGGTACTTATTTTTGTACGAATAGCAAAACCAACTCTTAATCTTAAAGGTGTGATGCGTGCGGTTTTAGCTGTTTTACTACTTAGCTTTATTGCTCACACTATAAGTCTTGGTTTGAGATGGTATATTGCTGGACATGCTCCATGGAGTAACGGTTATGAGGCAATGTTATATATCTCTTGGACTATTATTCTAGCAGGCATACTCTTTGCAAGAACATCAGAACTGGCTGTAGCAACTACTGCCATATTCTCAGGTATTACTCTGTTTGTAGCACACCTTAGTTGGCTTGACCCGCAAATCACAACAATGGTTCCCGTACTTAAATCATACTGGTTGACCATACATGTCTCTATTATCACAGCGAGCTACGGTTTCCTTGGACTCAGTATGCTCTTGGGTTTTGTGTCACTTATTTTTTACATTATGCTCAACAATGAAGAGAAGCGTGAACGTATTAGTGTTAATATTCTTGAATCGACACGTATTAGTGAGATGTCTATGATAGTCGGTCTCTCCCTGCTTACTATTGGAAACTTTTTAGGCGGTGTCTGGGCTAATGAATCATGGGGTCGTTACTGGGGCTGGGATCCAAAGGAGACATGGGCACTTGTGAGTATTCTTGTCTATGTGTTTGTTACACATATGCGTTTTGTACCCGCTTTAAGATCTAACTTTATTTTCAATGCAGTTTCTGTAGTGGCGTATTCCTCAATCATAATGACATACTTTGGTGTTAACTACTATCTATCCGGTCTGCACTCATACGCTGCAGGTGATCCTATTCCGGTTCCGGAGTGGATATATTATGTAGTTTCAGTAATAGTTATATTTATTATTGCTGCCTCATTTAATCGTAACAAGCTGGTCAATATAAAAGCAACATAAATTAAATAAAAAGAGAGAAGTCGTGGATAGACTGCCAAGTTATGAATATAAAAAATAGAGACATATTTATAGGATGGGTAGTCTCTCTTTTTCTGCTCATCTCCGGTAGTTCTGCTCTTATCTATCAGGTACTTTGGGTTCGTCTTCTCAGTTTGAGCATAGGCTCTAGCAGTGCCTCAATTAGTACAGTCTTAGTAGCTTTTTTTCTTGGCTTGGGGCTTGGTAGTTATTTTGCCGGGGATATCCTTAAAAGATTCAATAATGCTCTGAAGATATATCTATTTGTTGAGATAGCTATTGCTATAAGTGCTATATTGCTTCTTCCGATTCTGTTAAACCTAGATTACTATATATCAATGCTTCCAATTCTTAAATCTTGCCTAGGTTTGAAGTTCTTAATAGTTATGCTGCTCCTGTTAATACCGACATTTTTGATAGGAACTACTTTTCCTCTGCTAATATCTTTTGCAGTTGTACACAAAAATGAGCTTGGATTCAAGCTTGCTCACTTCTATGCCTTTAACACAGCAGGAGCAGTTGTTGGAGCACTCTTGGCAGGTTTGGTGCTAATACCAGCTTTTGGTTTAGACGGCACGGTATATATAGCCGCTTCACTTAATCTTTTTATTGCCTTAACAGGTTTTTTCTTATACTCTTATCTTAATCAATCTACTAATAACTCTCTAGTGTTCTCATCAGACACGAAAGAGTCTAAAAATCTGAAATACAGGGCACTTATTGTACTTTTTGTTACAGGTTTTAGTGCAATGGCAACAGAAGTCGGTTGGATGAAGTTTCTTATTGTATATACCGGAAATACTATTTACGGCTTCTCTTTGATACTCTCCATGTTTCTTATAGGTCTCACTATAGGTGCATGGATTATAAAATCTACTACTCTCTTAAATATAAAAGTGGAAAAAACCATTTTTATTGCATTAATACTCCTTAGTAGTGCGCTTCTTGCTGCTCGTGCCGGTTTAGGAGTCTTTCCGGAGCTTTATGAGCAGTTAAATAGTTGGCAGCTTGGGAGTTTTGCTTACAGGTGGAGTAAGTATTTTGCTATGTTTCTTTTAATACTTCCTGCAACTGCTCTGTTTGGTGCAATCTTTCCTATTGCACTAAAGTTTTACTCTGATGATATCAGAACAATGCATAGAGATGTCGGCAGAGCCTATGCCGTTAATATTGTCTCGGGAGTTCTTGGTTCAGCTATAGCGGGTTTTTTTATAATTCCATACTACTCAACTGATATCTTACTAACAACTGTAGCACTATTGGTTCTGTTCTCATCTCTATTTTTTATTGATAGCGTTAAGAGTAGAGGCAGATATTATCTTTTTGCTGCATTTGCTCTTATATTTTTAATACTAAGCCATTATTTGGCACATATAGATTATCGTTCCATGATAGATATAGTCTTAAAACGCAGCGCTACACCTTTTACCGCCAATGTCAAAGAGAGAGTTCACTACCTTAAAGAGGGAAAAACTGGTGTTATAAGTGTACATAGCTATGAGAATACTCCATGTACTATGAGACTCTCAAATAACGGGATGAGTGAATCACTTATCGATATCTGCAAGAGTGAAAACTTGCTTTTAAGTGAATTTTTATTAGGAGAGATGCCGTATTTGCTAAATCCAAGTGCAAAAAAAGCATTTGTTGTAGGCTACGGGGGTGGAACAACAGTTAGGGCCTTAGCTATGAATAGACTTCAGAGTATAGATGTGGTAGAGCTTGAACCTGCTGTAATTGAAGCCGTTAAAAGAGTATATAGTGGCAGACTGCCGACAGAGGATGATAAAAGAGTAAAAATCAGTATTAATGATGCCCGTAACACTCTTTTGATGTCAGACAAACATTATGACATAATAGTATCTCAGCCATCACACCCATGGTTATATGGAGCATCTAACATTATGAACAGAGATTTTTTTGAAATTGTTAAATCCAAATTGACTGCAGATGGAATTAATGGACAGTGGGTGCCTCTGTTTAAAATAGATGTAGCTACACTAAAAAGTATAATAAGAGCCTACACGGACACCTTTGAGTATGTGATAAGTTTTGTTAATGTTCCAACAAGAGACTTTTTAATGTTCGGTTCTAAAGAGCCAATAATCTTTGATTATGAGGCAATTCAAAAACAGATGCAAGTTCCAGAAATAAATAGTGTTTTTAGAACACATAATATACAAATTTCTTATGACCTAACGCGTTATTTTGCACTCTCAAGAGATGAACTGGTAGATATTTCAGCTTCAGCCAAGCCTGCAACCGATACAAATCTTCTAGCTGAGACATTCTACTCAAGGTATTATGATATAGAGGGCAATAGTATGGATACTCTAGGGTTTTTAAAGAGCCATTTTTCACATGATATAAGCTCTTATTTAAGAGACAAAGTGCCTAAATAGGCAATTAAAGAAAAAAATAGTAAAATAGAGAGTAAGAATAGAGAGATCAAGGAGGATAGATATGAAAAAATGGTTATCAGCAATAATAGCAGCAGTGGTGTTTGGAGGGTGTTCTACGCTTCAGGTTCAAGTCGATCAAGACCCTAATTATAACTTCTCATCACTTTCAACTTTCGCAGTTGTATATAGTAAAAAAGATGATGGTCGGGATTTCAACAGAGCGCGCATAGGTAAGTCGCTTGAGTCCTATATGCAAAATAAAGGCTATAGGAGCGTGGATAAAAATAAAGCGGATTTTTACATAACAATGCATCTTGATATCCAAAAAAAGAGTCAAATAGAGACTGACTATGAGACAATGGGAATTAGACCTAGGTTTTATTACAATCCTGAGCTTAAACGATATATGCCTGAGCGTTACTATAGTCGAGATAGATTGGGCTTTGAGCAAGATATGAGAGTCACAACAAGGACATATGAGTATGAAGAGGGAACACTTGTTCTAGAGATTTTTGATGTTAAAGACAACTCCGTTATCTGGCAGGGAATAGCTAAAGATGAACTCTCTACTGAGTATACCGCAAAAGAGAAAAATGATTACATAAATAGTGTTATAGGAGAGTTGTTTAAAGATTTCCCCTCTAAGTAGATTAGAGGTTATTTGGGCATCTTAAATTTAGATGCCCCTATCTTATTTTATTAAAGAGAGTTTTGCTTTTTCAATGATTACGGCAAACTTGTAACCATACCCGAGATCAATATCTGTTTTTATGACTCCATCAACAGTAACTACATCTCCAACATTTACAGTTGAGTTCGCTGATGTCGCAATAATGTCGTTTGTTCCGGCAGAACCTGAACCATCCTGTAGGTGAATCCAATCTTTACCCATAATATTTTTAGATAGTTTAACTACTTTAGCATTTAGTTTTATATCCTTGTCTTTAAGCGAGGCTTTCTTTGCATATAGCTCTTGTACACTATATCCGTCCGAATTCTTAGCAACTTTTATTGGAGCAGAGACTGCTTCATGTTTTGACTCTGCAGCATGGTCGTGATTTTTGTGCGGATTCTCTGCTGTCGAAGTTTTCGCAGAGCTGTTAGGTGATACAATAGCACTTACGAATACTAGCTGATCAAAAGTTCTCTTTAGTGCTTTACTTGTAAAATCAGTCATAACCATCTGCTCAATGTAAGAGATAGTGCTACCCACAACAACCTCTGATTGAGGACCGGCAATCCAGTAAACATTTCCGTTTTCATTAACTTTAGCATAAGTGTATCCACCACCATTTACAGTCTCAAGCACTTTACCCATGTGAGGAGTGCTAAGCTGTGCATCTGTTTCACTTGGCGTTTGTGCAACTTCTTTTTGTGCTGATGCACCGTAAATACTCTTAGGAGCTGTAGTGCTTGTAGTCTTATTACTACTCTGCGTTTTTTGCGTTTTAACACTTTTGTCCTCTTTAGGTTTATCGCTACAACCATACATTAAAAGTGCGGCAACACTAATCGCTATTGATATTTTATTCATTCTATTCCTTTTATTTTTTATCTTAGTTAATATTTAACTTTTGGCAACTACTCAAGAGTGAAGCCATTTTAGTCACTATACTCTTTAGTAATTCTTTACTTTGGTATTACTACTTTCCAACCCTCTTTGTCTAAAATATCTTTTGCTATATGTTTTCCATTTTTATAAGCACTTTTTAGCAGATCCTTAGCCTCTTCCATATCCTTAGTGACATCATCACCCTCGTAGTACATTTTACCGAGCATGTATTGAGCTTCAGCACAGTTTTGTCGCTCAGATTTATGCAGATATCTGACTGCCTTTTTCATATCTTTTTTTGTACCTTCACCACTCTTATACATATAACCGACTTGATGTTGAGCTAATGGGTAACCCGCATCTGCACCCTGTTTATATAGAACAAATGCTTTTTTATAATCTTTTTCTATGCCGTCACCATGATAATAGAGGTCGGCAAGATGAAGTGCTGATTTTATATCACCTATCTTTGCTGCCTTAGCAAATAGAGATATTGCCTCTTGGGCACTTTGCTCTACACCGTCACCCTTATGGTACATAACTGCAAGATTGTACATAGCTTTAACATGTCCCTGATCTGCGGCTTTACGATACAACGAAGCAGCCTTTGCATGGTCTTTTTTAGTGGCAATACCCTGATAGTACATACCGCCAAGAGCAAATTGACTGTTCACGTCACCCTTTTGGGTCTTTATCTCTATAGCCTTAAAAACATGTGGATTCATATTTACTTGATACCCGGCTAAGGCAGAACTTACTAATAGTGAGCACTGCGCAGCAACAACAAATAATACTTTTTTCATAATTCTCCTATATTTAATAAAACAACTGGGATGGCTTAAATGACCATCTACTGCATAGAGGCATTATATCGATATTTATCAAATAAATTTCTTAAAACTGGCTTGGATATTTATTCTTTCACCTGATTAGCAATATAGTTATAAGTTATAATAAATCTTGAAATGATACTCTTAGGAAATAATACGGCGTCAATTTAAAGACTATTAATATTAATTTTAGATATAATCGCATAATTTTATAGCAAGAGATATATTTATGGATATTAGAGAAGAATTTTTAAAATTTTTTGAATCAAAAAATCACGATAGAGTAATGAGTTCACCACTTGTTCCGGATGATGCTACACTACTCTTTAATAACGCCGGTATGGTGCCTTTTAAGTCAATTTTTACAGGTGAAATACCAGCTCCTCAAAACCCCAGAGCAGTTTCATGTCAAACATGCATCCGTGCAGGCGGGAAACATAATGATTTAGAGAATGTTGGACACACAAGTCGCCATCACACCTTCTTTGAGATGCTTGGTAACTTTAGCTTTGGAGACTACTTTAAAGAAGAAGCTATAGCTTATGCCTGGGAATTTATAACTGAGGTCTTGAAATTTCCTGTTGAGAAGCTTTGGGTAACAGTTCACGATAGTGATGATGAAGCTGAACTTCTTTGGCAAAAACATATAAACAAAGATAGAATATTAAGACTTGGTGACGATGATAACTTTTGGCAGATGGGTGATACCGGACCGTGCGGACCATGTAGCGAAGTGTTTTTTGATCAAGGTGCGCAAGAGTTCAGCAGCGAAGAGGATTATTTAGGCGGAGAGGGTGACAGGTTTTTAGAGATATGGAACCTTGTTTTTATGCAGTATGAGAGAAGTGCTGATGGGGCAATGACACCGCTTCCAAAACCTTCAATTGACACAGGAATGGGTTTGGAGCGTGTAGTTGCTCTTAGTGAAGGTGTTACAAGTAACTACAGCTCATCACTCTTTATGCCAATTATAAAGCATGTTGAGAAGCTTATAGACAAAGAGTATCTCTATGCGGACGGAGCATCATTCAGGGTAATAGCCGATCATATAAGAACCTCACTTTTCCTTTTGGCTCAAGGTGTAAATTTTTCAAATGAGGGACGCGGTTATGTTCTTCGCCGTATTCTTCGCCGTGCCGTGAGACATGGTTATCTGCTTGGCTTTAGAGAACCTTTTATGTACAAACTTGTAGATACTGTTATAGAAATAATGGGCAGAGAGTATGACTACTTGAGTCAAAAAGCTGCGGCAGTCAAAGAGCAGATAGAGTTAGAAGAGGCAAGATTTTTCAAAACAATCGAGTCCGGGATAGAGCTTTTTAACGAGGAGTTGAAAAACACTAAAGAGATATTTAGCGGTGAGGTTGCTTTTAAACTTTACGATACTTTTGGTTTTCCGCTTGATTTAACAGAAGATATGCTTAAAGAGAAAAAGCTGAAACTAGATATTGATAAGTTTGAAGAGTTGATGTTAGAGCAGAGAAGCCGTGCAAAGGCTGCTTGGAAAGGTAGTGGTGATGATGCAGTTCATGGAGACTTTAAAGAACTTTTAGAGAGGTTTGGTGAAAATAGTTTTGTAGGTTACGATTTTTTACAACACTCAGGGGAGGTTTTAGCACTTCTGGATGATAACTATAAGCATATAGATAAACTTGCTGCAGATTCAAAGGGTTGGGTATTTTTAGATATTACACCTTTTTATGCGGAGTCTGGTGGACAGACCGGAGACACAGGAGAATTAATCGGCTTTGCCAAGGTTGAAGACACCAAAAAGTTTTTTGGTCTGAATCTTTCACAAATCTCAGTGAAGAGTGAGCTTAAGGTTGGAGATATTCTTGAGTCTCATGTAGATATTTCAAGAAATGAGATAATAAAGCATCACTCAGCAACCCACTTGCTGCATGCTGTCCTTTTTGATGTTTTGGGAGATCATATTTCACAAGCCGGTTCATTAGTTGAGGCTACTAAACTCAGGTTTGACTTTTCTCACCCAAAAGCACTTACACAAGCAGAACTTACGGAGATTGAGAGAAGAGTTAACAGTGATGTTTTAAGAGGGATTAGCACAAATACAGAGGTTATGAGCATAGAGATGGCTAAAAAATCTGGAGCTAAAGCTCAATTTGGCGAGAAATATGGTGAGGAAGTTAGAGTAGTTAGTTTTGCAGATGCGTCGATAGAGTTTTGCGGCGGAGTACATGTAGAGAACTCTGCAAATATCGGCTCATTTATTATTACAAAAGAGAGTGGTGTTTCTGCCGGTGTTCGTCGTATTGAGGCAGTTTGTGGAAATGCAGCTTATCAATATTTTGCTAATCAGAGAGCTCTTGTAAAAGAGCTTCAGTCTGAAGTAAAAAACTTGGATATTGTAGCAGGTATTTCAAGGCTTAAATCAAATATTAAAGAGTTAAAAGAAGCGCTCGATGACAGTGTTAAAAATAATCAGGTAGAAATTACGGCTAATGAAGTTAATGGCGTCGCAGTCATTGTAGAGGAGTTGGCAAGTGGTGATATTAAAGAGTATATAGATGAGCTTAAAAATAAAAACGAAAAACTTTGTGCAATTCTTTTTCAGGTAAAAGGTGATAAAGTTCTAATCGCAGCAGGTGTGAAGGGTGCTGATGCTAAGGCAGGGGAGTGGATTAAAAAGATTGCTCCAATACTTGGCGGTGGCGGTGGCGGTCGTCCAGACTTTGCTCAAGCCGGCGGTAAAGATGTTACTAAATTGCCAGAGGCAAAAGAGGAAGCACTGAGATTTATTACTGAGATCTTGTCTTAATTTTGAGACAAGTTAAGCTTTTAAGAAGAGAGAGCTTATCTCTCTAGGAACAAATAAGGAAACAGATGCAAGATATTTTTTTAGAAAACAAAACAATAATAGTTTTTTTACATGTAATCTCTGCTGTTGTGTGGGTTGGCGGAATGATAGCAATGCGTTATGCAGCTCATGCATCACTCTTAGAGATTGAGTCTCCGCAGAAGAGATTAGAGCGTATAGCTCACGCTCTGAAAAGACTTTTCACCATCGTTTTACCATTCGTAATCATTTTAATTATAACAGCTGTTTTCATGCTAAAGGGTTATGATATTAAGAACACTGATTATAACGGCTTAGCTCATGCAAAAGAGGGAATCTGGACACTTATGTTTATAAATTTTACACTTATGCTCTTAAGAAGAAATAGAGGAGAAAAACTTCTTAATGAAGGTGATGTTTTTGGTGCAAAACAGCAACTTGAACTTATTGGAAAGTTTATGGTTCCTTTAAATATAATACTTGGAGTTACTGCAATTTTTATAGGAACATACCTATCTAGCAGCCTCTAATGATAAGATTAGCTTCATCATCAACTACAAGGGCACAGCTTCTTGAGAGTGCCGGTATTGAGTTTTTTCAAGAGAGTGTCGGTTTTGATGAAGAGTCAATCATAGCATCATCCCCGAAAAACTTTGTTTACCAGGCAGCATTAGGAAAATATGAGGCAAATCTTAGAAGTTTCGGCTTCAATGACTACCCGCTTTTAGTTGCTGATACAGTTGTAACTTCTGCAGATAAAATACTTAGAAAAGCAAAATCTATTGATGAAGCAAGAGATATTTTACTCACACAAAGTGGAAACCTGACAAGCATAATAACATGTATGATTTACCATAGTACGCAGATGAAACTTATTGATATCTCTACAACAGATTATAGTTTTGAAGAGTTTAATCTAGAGGATTTAGAGAATTATTTAAGTAGTGGTGAGTGGAAAGGAAAAGCCGGAGCCTGCATGGTTGAGGGGTTTTGCAAACCTTATATCAAAGAGCTTAGAGGATTTGAGACTACCGCCATGGGAATGAATACAGAGATACTTCAAGCTTTCATTATAAATAAATAGATAGAATACAATAATGAAAAAAATTAATATATTAAAACACTATAAGTTATATTCGGCTCTACTGTTTCTCTTCGTAATCCTAATATATATTAGTTGGATGTATATAGATATTTTAAAATATAATAAAGATGAGCTAGAAAATTCAATTCATATGCAGACAGCCAAATTGATGCATCAAAAAGTTGATAGTGAGATTTTAAAAAAGCAAAAGTCAACTATTGCCTTTGCAATAAGTATAGCAAATGATGAAAGCCTGACAAAAAAAAGTTTTAGCGGAGATATTTCTGAAACATACTATAAAAAGTTGATTAGAAACTATAAAGAAAAAACTGTATATAAAAATATATGGATACAAATTGTAGATAAAGAGGGAACTTCATTATATAGAAGCTGGAGCAATAAAAGAGGTGATAATTTACTAAAAGTAAGAAAAGATTTAGCACATGTTTTTATGACAAAAAAAGTTCTTTTTTCTACAAGTATCGGTTTGTTTGATTTATCATTGAAGGTTATTATCCCAATATTTAAAGAGGGGGGATTTGTCGGTGTTTTAGAAGTTATTTCCCGTTTTAATTCTATCTCACTCCATTTGAAAGAGTATCAGATAAACTCTGTTGTAGTAGCAAAAAAAGAGTATAGAAAACAGTTAAAATATCCATTTAGCAAAAAATTTATTGATGATTATTATGTCTCAAATTTAGATGCGCCGAAAGATTTGATGAACTACCTTAAAAATAACGGGGTAGAGAACTACTTCAATGATTCATATATGGTTGAGAATGGCTATGTGATAGCTTCACATGCATTAAGTGGTTGGGATAACATACCAATTGGCTACTTTATTATGTTTAAAAAGATAGATGACGTCTCTAGCGTAGATTTGGATTTTTTTGTATTTAAGTGGTTTACTATTGTTATAGTGGTTTTTATGAGCATAGCAATAATTGTTGGTACTGTTTTATTTTATATTCACAGGAAAGATAGAAAATATTATAAAAATATTATAAACACATCAAAGAATATTATAATCGTATGTGATGAAAAAGAGATAATACAGGTAAATAGAACCTTCTTTAGATATTTTGACTCCTATACTACACTGGAGCAGTTTAAAGATAAGCACAGAAGCATATCTGATTTCTTTATCTCTGAAGAGGGCTATTTACGAGAAGATATGGATGGTGTGAGGTGGGTTGATTTTATGATTGAAAAGAGTGAAGAGAGTCATAAAATAAAGTTGAAGATTCTTGATAAAGAGTATTACTTCTCAGCAAGCGCAGCAGTTATTGATGAGGAAAACAGGCAGTGTGCCGTGATAATGTCCAATATTAGTGAACAAGAGAACTATAAGAAGAAGTTGGAGTATACAACTATTACAGACTCATTGACACAGATAAGAAATCGTCACTACTATAAGGAGGAGATTAAAAAAGAGGCTACCCGTGCAAATCGTTATTTTTACTCGCTCTCCTTAATAATCTTTGATATAGACTATTTTAAACAGGTTAATGATAGTTATGGGCACAACATCGGTGATACAGTTCTTATTGAGTATACGAAACTAATATCTTCATTTTTACGCAAGAGTGATATTTTTTGTAGAATCGGTGGGGAGGAGTTTACTCTGATACTTCCACACACAAATAAAGCAGATGCTTATAAAATAGCGGACAAATTAAGAACTAAAGTAGAAGAGTACAAAAAAGTTGTTCCTGTAACTATGAGCTTTGGCGTTGTAGAGTATGTCAGGGGGGAAGATACGGAGTTTACTTTTAAAAGAGCAGATGAAGCACTTTATGAGGCCAAAAATAGTGGACGAAATAGGGTTATTGTCAAATAATGTATTACAGTAGTGAGTTGCAGGCACTTAAGAGGTCCGGAAGATATAGAAGCAGAGAAGTGTATGATGATACTCTCTTAGATTTTGCTTCAAATGACTATCTTGGTTTGGCTCACAGAAGGGAACTTCACAACTCTACATGTGAAGCCCTCTCAAAATTACCGCTACACAGCTCTAAAGCCTCTCTTTTAGTAAATGGGTACCACCAGATACATAAAGATTTTGAATCCGCTTTATGTGAGCTTAACGGCTTTGAAGATGGAGTTGTCTTAGGCAGCGGTTTTAATGCAAACATTGCCTTGATTGAGTCCTTAGTCAGAAAGGGTGATACTCTTTTTATGGACGAGAAGTATCATGCATCAGGGGTATTAGCATCTAAACTTAATGATATAGATGTGAAATTTTTTGCCCATAACAGTATGGAGGAGTTAAAAAATCTACTAAGATTATCAAACTCAAAACGTAAGATTATTGCAGTTGAGGGAGTCTACTCTATGGATGGAGATTTAGTTCATAGAGATATATTTGAGATTGCAGATGAAAATGAGGCACTCTTAATAGTAGATGAGGCACACAGTAGTGGGATTATCGGGGATAGGCTTATGGGAGTGTTTGATTTTTATAAAATCAGTATAAAACCCAACTATATCAAGATGGGAACACTTGGAAAAGCGTATGGGAGTTTTGGTGCTTTTATATTGGCATCAGCACATATTGTGGAGTATCTGGTAAATCGTGCAAAACCTATTATTTACGCCACTTCTCTCTCACTATATGATACACTTTTAGCACATAATGCACTGAACTATATGTTGGAGAATAGAGAGTCGATAAAAACAGAGATTAAACATAGACAGGAGATAGTCTATGAAGAGCTTGGTATTAGGAGTGACTCTCTTATAGTTCCAATACCAATAAATGACAATAAAAGAGTTATAGAGATTCGAGAGGAGCTGAAAAAGCTCGGATATGCTGTCGGCGGTATTAGACAACCGACAGTAGATCACGCAATTATCAGACTTATCCCAAGATTAGGTCACAGTTGTGACGAATTAAGAGAGTTGTGTATAAATTTAGCTAAAATAAGAGAATGAATATCTCTAAACTTCGTATTACTATTGCTCAAAAGAGTTTGGTTGATATAAGTTTTTGCATACCATCTTCACTGGCTCTTGTTGGACAGAGCGGGAGTGGTAAGAGCTTAACTATCAAAGCACTGCTAGGAATGCTTCCTAATAGTATGGAAGTAGAGTTGGAGTATGATAGTGGTTTTGAGTTAATTGCTGGAGATACTCTAGCTTTTGTACCTCAAAATCCATTTACAGCGCTCTCCCCGCTTACGAAGATAAAAGAGCAGTTTTTTATCCCATTGGCTAGAGCTGAAAAACTTTTTATTCAAGTAGGGTTGGATATTGAGCTTCTAGAGAGGTTCCCGCCTGAGCTCTCAGGCGGACAACTTCAAAGAGTTATAATAGCTATGGCACTTAGCAACGAGCCGGAGTTATTATTAATGGATGAGCCAACAACGGCACTAGACCCCGATACAAGAGTTTTGATTTTAAATCTTTTAAAATCTCTTCAAAGTGAGTTTGGATTTAAAATACTTTTTGTTACGCATGATATGAACTCTGCTAGAAGTTTGTGTGAAGATATCTGTGTTATACGAGAGGGCATAGTTATTGAGAGTGGAAAAATGATAGATGTACTGCAAAATCCACATGACGGGTACACAAAAACTTTAATTGATGCAAACTTTGCAAATAGGAAATTTAGACAATGAGAATAGTTAAGAATATATTTTTTACTCTTGTTTTACTTGGAATTTTAACTCCATTTTTAATATTGGGTTATTTCCTTGTAGGACAGAGTTATGATATATCATCTTTAATACATTATAAACCGTCTGTAACAACAAGAATTTATGATAAAAATGGTGACAAAATAGCAAATATTTTTGATAAGAAGCATAGATATTATGCCTCTTTTAGTGAGATTCCTCCAAAAGTAATAGAAGCACTTTTAGCTATAGAAGATACAACTTTTTTTGAGCATCCAGGCATAAATATTGATGCAATATTAAGAGCCATTGTCAAAGATTTAAAGGCTGGAAAGATGGTTGAGGGTGCTAGTACGATTACCCAACAGTTGGTGAAGAATAAACTATTGACCAGGGAGAAGAAGCTCTCTAGAAAAATAAAAGAGCTTATCTACTCACTTAAAGTAGAGAGAAATTTAAGCAAAGAGAAAATTTTGGAGTGTTATTTCAATGAGATATATTTTGGTCATGGATACTATGGAATAAAGACAGCTGCTGATGGTTATTTTCATAAAAAACTAGATGATTTAACTCTTAAAGAGATGGCAATACTTGTAGGTCTGCCAAAAGCACCAAGCACTTACGCCCCAACAAAAAACTATGAAATATCTATGGGTAGAGCAAATCGTGTCATCTCCAGAATGCATGTTCTTGGCTGGATAGATAATGATACATATAATAAGTCACTATTAGAGAATCCAGAGGTCTTTAATGATACATTAACGCAAAACAATGCTCCTTTTATAGTTGATGAGGTGGCAAGAAGAGCACATAAATTAGGTATTGATGATATAAAAACAGGTGGTTATGAGATATATACTACAGTAGATCTCAGACTGCAAGAGGCTGCAAAAGATTCTCTTAAAAAAGCTTACGAGATGTCACTTAAGAGGGTTGATAAGTATAATGCTTATAATAAAAAGAGATTAGAAAAAAACCCAAACTGGAAGGTCTCTTCAGATATTAATACAACTCTCTTAAATGGAGCGCTTGTCTCTTTGGATTCCAAGAGCGGTGATATTTTGGCTCTTGTAGGAAGTGTTGATTATAAAAAAAGTTCGTATAACAGGGCTACTCAAGGTCGTCGTCAACCGGGCTCGGCTTTTAAGCCGTTTATATACCAGGTGGCTGTTGACTTGGGTTATTCAGGGGCAACAGAGCTTGTTGACATATCCAGGACTTATACATATGAGAAAAATGGTGAAGAGTTGAAGTGGCAGCCAAAAAATTATGAGAAAAATTACAAGGGTCTTATAAGTCTAAGGGAGGCGCTGATTCACTCAAGAAACCTTGCTACAATAAATCTTGTAAACGATATTGGTCTCAGCCAGTTACTAAGAGAGTTTAGAAAATTTGGTATAGCTAACCTTCCTGCGGATCTCTCAATTGCACTTGGAACAATTTCTCTATCACCTTTGCAGTTGGCAAAATACTACACCTCTTTTGCAAACTCGGGGATTCAGGTCCAACCGCATCTGATACAGCATATAGATAAGGACTCAACTACTATATATGTAAAAGAGGATAAAACACGTTTTATCACAGAGAAGACTCAATCGTATATAATGACGACAATCTTAAGGGATGTTGTAATGAGGGGAACCGGTAGACGTGCAAAAGCAAAAGGCATAGAGTTAGCAGGTAAAACAGGAACTACAAATAATAACATAGATGGCTGGTTTGCAGGTTATTCACCGACAATAGAGACTGTTGTCTGGTTTGGAAATGATGATAATACACCTATGTATAAAAGAGAGACAGGAGGGCGGATAGCCGGACCTGCTTTTTCTATGTATTATCAAAATGTGTTAAAATTATACCCTCAGATTCAGAGAAAGTTTGAAGTTCCGGATGGAATTATAGAGGTAAATATAAATGGCAAGAAAGAGTATTTCAGTGATATCTCAAAACCACCTCGCGTAGAGTCAGAAGTAAATGCCGACGAGATGTTGCTCTTTTAGTCTCTAAGTAGTTTAAAAGCAGAATAATTTATTCTGAAGATAATAAATAGTAGAATTGGTGATGTTCTAAAAGGAATATCTCATGAGTAAGATTATGGCATTACTAATCTTGACAACACTCCTCTACGCTGATAAAGCACAAGATATTATAAAAAAATTAGATGAAAATATCAGAGGAAAAGATATCTACATGCAGATAAGCATGAGGGTTGCTTCTATGGGACATGTGAGAACTATGAAGATGCAGAGTTACTCACAAGGGAGCAAGAGAAGCTTTGTAAAAATTATCTCTCCTCCAAAAGATAGAGGTATTACCTTTTTAAGTTTAGATAATCAGATGTGGCAGTATGTTCCCAAAATTGAGAGAATAATTAAAATCCCTCCATCCATGATGCTTCAAAAATGGATGGGAAGCGATATCACCAATGATGATATGGTCAAACAGAGCTCGATTGTAGAAGACTACAACCCCAGAATCATAAAAGAGGAGGGAGAGGTGGTTACAATCGAGCTTATACCAAAAGAGGATGCTCCGGTTGTGTGGAGTAAAATCATTACCAACATAGACACTGCGACTTACACCTCCCAAAAAGATATATTTTATGATGAAGATGGCAAAGAGGTGAGATATTTTATATATGAGAAGGTTAAAAGGTTTGGTAAATATTATCTTCCTACTTATTGGAGAGTTCAGTCAAGCGATAAAAAAAACAGATACACTGAGATAATATTAGAAGAGGTCGAATATGACAGGGACATCTCTGATATATACTTTAAAAAAAGTGCTTTGAAGAGGTTCTCAAGATAGCAGTAAGGGATAAGGATGTTTAGTTTTGCTCTGAAGAATATTCTCTTTTACAAGGGTCGTTCTATTACGACTTTCATACTTACCTTTGTATCTGCTATGCTTTTTGTACTCTTTGTATCTTGGCAGGACGGTTCGCACAACTCTATGCTTGAAAATTCACTAAAGATATATACCGGTGCTATTGAGATTTATCATAAAGAGTATCGTGATGTCGGAGGTAACGAGTACCTTATCCGTGACGCCAAAACTATTACAGATAAACTCTCTAGAATTAGTGGAGTAGAAGCATTTAGTGCAAGATATGAGACTTATGGCCTACTATCAAGCAAAGATTACTCTGCGGCCTCTATGATAGCAGGTATAGAGCCTAATAAAGAGAAGCTACTTAGTTCAATTTCCACAGCTTTGAGAGAGGGAGAGTTTTTGGATGAGAATTCAGGTAACTGTCTCTATATGGGAGACAAATTAGTTAAAAAACTTCGCCTTAGCATAGACGATGAGGTGACCTTTGTAGGTGGAGCAAGCGATGACTCATTTGCAGCGGATATTTTCAAGTTGTGCGGGACATTTAAGACCGGTTCATTTGAGTTTGATTCAAGTGTTTCATTTGTCAATCGCTCATATTTTGATGAGTTGATGTATGCAGCTAACAAAGCCTCATATATAACAGTTAAAGTAAAAGATTTAGATGATGTTGATATAGTAAATCGTGAGATTATAAAAGTTCTAAATGATGAAAATTTAGAGTCTCTTACATGGAAGAGTCTGATGAAGACTATGGTTGAGGCGATGGAGGTTGACAGCGTATTTGGATATATATCGCTGAGCCTGTTTTTGGTGGTAATATTTTTTGTGATAATGATCTACGGTTTTATAAATGTAAGCTCCCGTATAAAAGAGTTTGGAGTTCTCAGATGCATAGGCCTCTCAAGACAAAAGATATTCTCACTCCTGTTTTATGAGATATTTATACTCTCTTCAGCTGCCTTTATTATAGCTGTGCCATTAGCTACATATATCTGCTATTACTATAGCATAAACCCTATTGTCATAGATGGGATAGCTGAGATGTACAAAGATTATGGGATAGTCTCAGATGAGCTGCCTTTTGACTTTAACATGTGGAGTATCTCTTGGAATATTGGAGTTATATATCTGCTTAATTTTTTGAGCGTTATTTATCCCTATTTGTATATAAACTCATTTGAACCAATTGAAGCGAGCCGACATGTATAAACTGATACTGAAGATGGCTTGGAAAAACACATTTACAAGACCTGCTCGTACACTTCTTGTTATAACTATGATAGCAGTCAGTATGAGTATGATGCTTGCCATTCAAGGTCTATATGACGGTATGGTAAAGAGTATGATAGATAAGAATAAAAGAAGCAGCAGCGGAGATATTAGTATCTATGCAAAAGATTACAGGCTTGAAAAAGATATTAAATATTCAATCAAGGATGCTGTAAAGATTAAAGAGGATATCCAAAAGTTAGATGGTGTTGAAGCAGTTGTTTTAAGAGTAATGGCAGATGGACTTCTATCAACCGCAAGGAAATCTTCGTTTGCTTCTATCCATGGTATAGATCTAAAGGAAGAGGAGCGTTTTGGAGGGTTTAGTGAGTTTTTAAAAGAGGGGGAGATAAGCTTTAAAAAACGAGGTGCTGTTATAGGAATAGAGCTGGCAAAAACACTTAAAGTCCATGTCGGCTCAAAACTTGTCTTCTCTACGCAAGACAGCTCAGGAGAGATAAACTCCATTGCTCTAAAGGTAAGGGCTATAGTTCAAACTACAAATATCGCTTTAGATTCAAATGCCATATTTATGGATATTACATCGCTGCATAAGTTTTTGGGTATGCCACCTCGTGAGGCTACTCAGATTGCAATTATGGGTGAAAATAATAACTTACTGAAGCTATTAAAATTAGACTACTCAAATCTTTATGTTAAGAGTTTTTTAGAGCTGCAACCAATGATAAAGCAGATGCAGGAGATGATGGTAATATTTAACTCCATCACTTTTCTTATAGTAATGAGTGTTGTTTTTATTGGGATTTTTGGTGTAGTCTATGTCTCTATATTAGATAGGATTCGTGAGTTTGGTATTATTCTTGGTATTGGGATGCAGTACAAATATATAAGAGTTCAGATATTTTTAGAGTCTGTGATAGTTGGGGTCTTTGGGTATATTGGCGGGGCATTTCTTGGTCTGATACTATTGATATACCTAAGAGATTATGGACTTGACTTGAGCTCTTTTTCAGATGCTTTAGAGATGTGGGGCTATGAAGCAGTTATAAAAGGCACTATAAAAGTCTCATATTTTACTACTACTTTTGGGGCAATAATAAGTGCATCTGTTTTAAGTGTGTTGATACCGATCAGGAAAATTAAAAAACTAAATCCGATAGAGGTCATAAAGGCTGAAAAATGATTAAATTAGAGAGTGTTAATAAGTATTTTTATAAGGATGATCCAAGAGAAGTTCATGCTCTTAGTGATATAAATTTGATAGTTGAAGAGGGGGAGTTTACTCTTTTTAATGGTCCCTCAGGGTGTGGGAAGACTACACTTTTAAACGCTATCGGCGCACTTGACAGCATAGACAGCGGAAAAATATATCTGGATGAGATAGAGATAACAAGCTTAGATGAGCAAGCACGTACAGAGCTGAGACTTACCAAGATGGGTTTTGTATTTCAATCTTATAATCTTGTCCCGGTTCTTAGTGTAGAGGAAAATATAGGTTTTATTATGAAGCTTCGCGGTTTTAGTGACAAAGAGATTGTTCAAAGAGTTTTAGAGATTGCCTCTTTGCTGGAGATAGATAATAAGTTGAAACTGATGCCAAATGAACTGAGTGGAGGGCAGCAACAACGGGTTGCAGTTGCAAGAGCAGTGGCTGCAAAACCAAAAATAATCTTGGCAGACGAACCGACTGCAAACCTTGATTCTAACAATTCGCAAATCTTAATAGATATGATGAGAGAACTTAATAAAAAAGAGGGAATGAGTATTTTATTTGCTTCTCATGATGAGCTTATAATGGATAGTGCCAAAAGAGTAGTAGAGCTGAATGACGGTGTTTTGGTAGATGATAACAGACGTTAAAATAGGTATATTTGGGATCTTATTAGCAAGTTCTCTCTTTGGAGACTTTGACTACAGAGTAGATAATACCAATATTACCATATCTGAAGACTCTTCATTGGAAAATAAAACCTACATGTATAACTACAACAGACTTAGGTTTCGTTCAGACTACTTAGATGACGGATATTTTGCTACTATTATTGCCGATGGAGTAAACTATCTTGGAGAGGGCTATGTAAAATCAAATATTTTTGAGTATCTCAAATCTACCCACTCCGATACTCCATTCAAGACACAATCAAATTATAAAGATTACGGTGATGGTTCAGTTTATGCAAAACTGTATAGACTCTATGTCGGTTATGAAGATAGTGATAATAGAGTTGTAGTTGGTTTGCAAAACATCTCTATGGGAGTAGGGAGAATATGGACACCTACAAACCTGTTTAATCATAGAAATATTTATGCCCTAGAGCCTGATGAAGTCTTCGGGGTCTATGCAATATCTTATACTAGACATATTGATGATAATTCAGATGTCACTCTTGTTGCAAGTTCTAAGCGTGACCATACTCTTAAGTATGCGGCAAGATACAAGACATTTTTAGGTTTTGCTGATTTTGCCCTAGATTTTGTAAGCTCAAATGAGACTAAGATGATCGGTTATGAGATAGAGGGAAATTTAGCTGATACGGGAGCAGAACTTAGGAGTGAAGGAGTATATGTAAAAAATAGTTTTGAAACTATAGTAAATAGAGAAGAGATAGAGTTTTTTCAAGGAATACTCGGAGTAGATTATGGTTTTGAGAATGGAGTTACAGCAGTGATTGAAGCACTATACAGCAGTAAGAAGTTTACATATCAAGATATACTGCTTAATCTTAATTCAGAAATATTATCAAACCTGAGCAATTCTCACTTTTATACAGGAGTAATACTGTCATATAGTTTTAACATCTTTTTAGACACCTCTCTGCTTTATATAGAAAACTTTAACAATAATAATTCTCGCTTTATTTCACCAACTCTTACATATACGCTAAATGACAATAACTCATTTACACTGGGGACAATGATTCAAAACGGGGGTAATTCAAGTGAGTTCTCAAATTCAGATAAGACCTACTATTTCAAGTGGGTGTTATCATTTTGAAAAGTGCTTAACTCTGATACAGATGTATCAAGTTTTTATGAGTGCTTAGCAGTGGCACTCTCCACGATTAGTGAACAGTCCAAGCGAAGCTAAAGGAATTGACATGTAAATATATTGACAAAATGAGGTTTGTCAAACTTTAGTGACCACAGCGGTCCAAGCGAAGCTAAAGGAATTGACATGTAAATATATTGACAAAACGAGGTTTGTCAAACTTTAGTGACCACAGCGGTCCAAGCGAAGCTAAAGGAATTGACATGTAAACATATTGACAAAACGAGGTTTGTCAAACTTTAGTGACCACAGCGGTCCAAGCGAAGCTAAAGGAATTCATTTCCTTTAGCGGACTAATTAATGAAAGGCTCTATTTACGGCACAAAATAGAGCCTTTATTGAGGCCGTTGCTATATCGTTATCTGCACCGACACCAAAACAGGAGAGAGTGTTGGATGTTTGTATCTCTATATATGCTATTGCTTTTGCAGAACTTTTATCTCCAAGGGAGTGTTCATAGTATGAGTTTATGTTAAAATTATTTTTATAATCTTTCATCAAGGCATTTTTACATGCATCAACAGGACCGTTTCCTTCACCATTGGCTACAACTTCTTTGCCCTTATAGTTATATGTCAGGGTACATGTTGAAGTGCCTTTAACAGATGTTAAAGTAAAGTCTACTAAAGATATATGTTCCTTGACATTAAAGTAGCTCTTTTTGAAAACATCTAGTATCTCAACACCGCTAAGCTCACTGCCTTTTGCATCACTAAGAGCTTGAACTATCTTGCCAACTTCAGGGTGCATGGCTTTTGGAAGTTGATAACCAAAGTCATTCTCCAAGATATAAGCAACACCGCCTTTACCCGATTGTGAGTTTATACGGATAATACTCTCATATGTTCTTCCTACATCTTCTGGGTCAATTGGAAGATATGGAACCTCCCAAAAGCTATTATCATTAGCTTTTCTATGAGCAAAACCCTTGTTTATAGCATCTTGATGAGAACCTGAAAAAGCAGTGTAAACCAGTTCACCTACATAGGGGTGGCGGGCATGTGTAACCATCTCTGTACATCTCTCAACAACATCTAAAACTTCATTTATATTTGAGAAGTCTAGTTGTGGGTCAAGGCCTTGAGTCAGCATATTAAGAGCAAGTGTGATAATATCCACATTACCCGTTCTTTCACCGTTACTCAAAAGTGTTCCCTCAACTCTGTCAGCACCTGCTAAAAGTGCAAGTTCAGTTGCGGCTATAGAAGTTCCTCTGTCATTGTGAGTGTGAGTTGAAATGATTACATTCTCACGATTATCCAAGTGATTAGCCATCCACTCTATCTGGTCAGCATATACATTTGGCGTAGCCATCTCTACCGTTGCAGGTAGATTAATGATAACTTTTCTTCTCTCACTGATACCCCAACGAGCTGTTACAGCATTTGAAATTTGGGCAGCAAACTCTAACTCAGTTCCTGTAAAACTCTCAGGTGAATACTCCAAAAATATCTCACCTTTATGCTCTTTCTCATACTTTTTTACTAGCTCTACACCATCTAAAGCAAGGGCAATTATCTCCTCTTTGCTTTTGTCAAAAACTATCTTTCTTTGTGCCGTTGATGTTGAATTATAAAGATGAACAGTTGCTTTTTTTACGCCCTGTAAAGAGTCAAATGTTTTAGCTATTAGATGCTCTCTGGCTTGAACAAGAACCTGAATAGTTACATCATCCGGGATAAGATTGTCATCGACAAGACGGCGTAAAAAGTCAAACTCTACTGCTGAAGCTGAAGGAAACCCAACCTCTATTTCTTTAAATCCGAGTTTTAGTAAGAGTGCAAAAAGTTCAAGTTTTTTATTCATGTCCATAGGATTGATAAGTGCTTGATTTCCATCACGTAAATCAACACTGCACCACTTAGGAGCTTTAGTTATTGTATTGTTAGGCCATTTTCTGTTTGGCATGTCTACTTGTGGATATGGGCGATATTTGCCCGCTTGAACAGTGTTCATAAAGAACCTTTTGTATATAAAATTTGATAGTACACTCTTACATATCTATCATAGATGGAATTATAGCGAATTTGTAGTTATAAATAATTTACTATAAACAGACTAGTTCTCTATTTTAAGAAGAAATAGAGCACCCTTGTCAGAGTTTGTAACAGAGAGCGAACCGCCAAGTTTTTGAGCAATCTGCATGCTCATATAGAGACCTATTCCGGTACCTTTTCCTAGCTCTTTTGTTGTCATCTCAGGTTTAAAAATATCATGAATAATAGCCTGTGGGATACCGCCGGCTGTATCTTCAATAGTTAAGTTTATGCTTCTCTCTTCTTTATAAAAATTTATATATATCTCTCGTTCTTTAATATCCTTTTCATTAAATGCATCTCTTGCATTATTTATTATATTTAGAACCAAATGTTTGAACTCATTCTCAATTCCGCGAATAATAATCTCTTTATCACTCTGCAGATTTATGTTGATTGAATTTTGTAAAAACTCATCTTTGACAAGAAGCATAACAGATTGAACACATCTTTTTATTCCGAAACTCTCCTTGGTCTCTCTTGGTCTAAAAAAATTCCGAAACTCATGTAGGGTAGTTACCATATGTCCTATTTGAATCTGTATATCATCTGTTAGGTTATTAATGTAAACTTGGTTCACATCTCCGCTTTTGAAGTCAGATACTAACATGTCAGAGAGTAAAGATAGTGCATTAAGAGGTTGCTTCCATTGATGAGCAACTGCATCCATCATTTCACCCATTGCAGCCATTTTTGCTTGTTGTTCATAACGTTTATGGTTCTCTTTGCTAAGGTTTATCTCTTTTGCAATGCGTTTTTCTAAATCCTTATTAAGGTTATCTAGCTCTGTTTGACGAGCATCATAACGTTCTAAAAAAACATCGAGAAGTATGTCTAAATCAGCTCTATGTGTAGAGTTTGCACTTTGCCTAACGGCATCTAGCAGCTCTTTTGTATCTAGATGAAAATATTCGCCTTTTGGGTTCTTACGGCGTTTTATATTAAGGGTTGGCTCTGCAAATGGATTTTTAATCATAATAGATTATTATAACTAAATTTTATAAGATATTAAAATAGAAGGATTATATAAAAAGTTTAAATATTTTGTGTTCTTTTCTGGATAAAAAATGCAGCTTAGAGGCATAGTTCCTCTTGAGCGTAAATAAAGTGAGCTAAGCTCACTTTATTGTACTAACATTGATATGTTGTTTTAAACTCGTAAGCAGTAGGACGACCCTCATCAGGGAAGACATCACGCTCAAATCTATACTCTTGGTAAGCATGAAGGAAATCATTAGTAAATACCGGCTTTAAGAAATCATTGTCAGAAATTAAACCCTCTAACGCTTCTCTTAATGTATGAGGCATTTGAACGATACCTTTTTCACGAATTTCATCTAAAGATAGTTCAAATAGGTCAATATCCATTGGACCTGTAGGGATAGTAGCGTTTTTGATACCATCAAGTCCGGCAAGCATCATTACTGCGAATGCAAGGTATGGACATGAAGTTGAATCTGGGAATCTCATCTCGATACGAGTTGCTTTTTCACCGGCACCATAAGGAATACGACAAGCAGCAGAACGGTTTTGAGAAGAGTAAGTTAAGATACTTGGAGCTTCAAAACCAGGTAGAAGTCTTTTGTATGAGTTAGTTGAGGGGTTAGTGAATGCAGCCACTGAAGCAGCATGCTTAAAGATACCACCTGCATAGTGAAGAGCCATCTCAGAAAGGTTACCATACTCACCCTCTTTATAGAAAAGGTTTTTACCATTTTTCCAAAGTGATTGGTGAACATGCATACCGTTTCCATTATCTCCAAACATTGGTTTAGGCATAAATGTAGCAGTTTTACCGTTAAGGTGAGCAATCATCTTAACAACATATTTATATTTTTGAACATTATCAGCAGCAGTGATTATGTCAGAGAATACAATCCCTATTTCACCTTGACCCTGAGCAACTTCGTGGTGACCAAGAACAACTTCAAGACCAACTTGCTCTAGCACCTGCATCATCTCTGCACGCATATCTACCATAGAGTCAGTTGGAGCTACCGGGAAGTAACCACCTTTTGTTCCTGGACGGTGACCTGTATTATACATATCTTCATAGGTAGTATTTGAATTCCACTCACCCTCTTCACTATCTACCTTGTAACCGGCTTCATTGATGTTATCAACAAATTGAACATTGTCAAAGATAAAAAACTCATTCTCCGGACCAAAGTATGCAGCGTCAGCTATACCTAAAGATTCAGCATGAGCAAGTGCTTTTTTCGCAATTGAACGAGGACATCTCTCATATAAGTCATTTTTGTATATGTCATAAACATCACAGAAAAGAATCACTGTTGGATCAGCAGTGAAAGGATCTAAAAATGCAGTAGTTGCGTCAGCTTTTAAAATCATGTCTGATTTGTTGATTGGCTGCCATGCTTCCACCGAAGAACCGTCAAACGGGAAACCATTTTCTAAAATTTCTGCATTTACCGCACTCATACGGTAAGTAAGGTGATGCCATGCACCTTTAATATCTGTAAACCTTAGGTCTACAAATTGAACATCATTTTCCTCACAAAAAGTAAAAAACTCTTCTACACTATTAACAAATTTTCCCATTCATTTTCTCCTGAATTTTAATTGCTGTTAGTATATCTCAATTATAGACATATTAATTAGATTTTTTGATTAAAATTTAAGCATCCTCTTTTTTTGTTTCGTAAAGTTATATAATTTGAGTTGCAGAACTTCTATTATCGGGAAGTTCACTAATTAATATTTATCTCGCCACCCTCTTGAGCATATCTCATAAGGTTGGCTATTGTTACAGATCTATCACAGGACCTCTCCAGTTTTCTTAAACTGCCAAGCACTTTTACATACTCAACAGCAAGCTCCTTCTCATCTATTATTTGACTGAATATCTCTTTTTCAAGTACGGAGAATAGATCATCATTAATACTCTCTTCAACAAGAATTTTACGGTAGTTGTCTTCAAAATTACACTCATGATCGAGTACAAAACACTCTCGAATATAGTTTATAGCATGTATACTGCTTTTATGAAGAAGAATAATTGTTGCTTTTAGAGGTGTAAGGTCACAATCACTCTGAGAGTGTTCACGCATACGACGGGCATACTTTTTCACTCCCTCTCCAATACGGACTATCTCATTTGTCATTTTTAAATAAGAGACTAAAAAGCGCAGCTCTTTTGCTTCTGGACCAAAAAGGGCAAAAATTTTAATAATTTCATTATCGATAGCATCACCATGCATACCAACCTTATCAAGTAGCTCTTGCACCTCTTTGAATTTGATAGTATCTGAAGATATAAACGCTTCTAGGGAGAGTTCGTTAGCTTCTGATATGATTTGTAAAAGATTTGAAATTTTTTCTCTGATATCATCAATTTTATTCTTATATTTTACTGACACTTTAACTCCTTTATATTTCTATAACTCTATATTATATTTATGAACACCTGATTATTAACCAAACTTTCCAGTTATATACTCTTCCGTAAGCTTCTCTTTAGGTGTAACGAAAAGCTCCTCCGTACGACCCAGTTCTATTAGTTCACCAAGATACATAAAACCTGTATAGTCGCTAACACGTGCTGCTTGCTGCATATTGTGCGTAACAATTATTATTGATACTTTCTCTCTTAGTTCAACTACAAGTTCCTCAATCCCTGAAGTTGAGATTGGGTCTAGTGCAGATGTAGGCTCATCAAATAGTAAAACTTCCGGTTCAACAGCGATGGCACGGGCTATACAGAGTCTCTGCTGTTGTCCGCCTGAGAGTCCGTTTGCATCTTGTTTAAGTCTATCTTTTACCTCTTTAAATATTGCCGCATCTTTAAGTGCTTTTTCTACTCTGTCTTGAAGTTCAGTCTTGTTTTTTATACCCTGAAGTCTCATCCCGTAAGCTACATTGTCAAATATATTCATTGGAAAGGCTGTCGGTTTTTGAAATATCATCCCTATCTGGATTCTAAGGTTAATTAAGTCCTCGTTTTTGGTTAAAATATTTCTATCTTTAAAAATAATCTCTCCGGAGTATTTATTTCCGGGGTAGAGGTCATGCATACGGTTAAAACTTCTCAACAGCGTTGTTTTACCACATCCAGATGGTCCAATTAGAGCAGTAATACTATTCTTAGCTATTGGCATAGTCAGGTTTTTAATACTATTCTCATCTGCGCCGTAGTATTTAAATTCAAAATCTTTGACATCCAGTACTTTTTCTTCAGTCACATCAATAATTGTTGCCATTAGTTACCTTTTTTCTTTAATAAAAACAGTCTTCCGAGTATATTCAAAGACAAAATAAACATAGATAGTATAAACGCAGCGGCCCAACCCAGTTTCTGCCAATCCTCATAAGGACTTGTCGCATAATTATACATTGTTACAGTAAGAGATGCCATCGGCTCACGCATATCTGTATTTAAAAAATTATCATTAAATGATGTAAATAGTAGAGGAGCAGTCTCTCCGGCAACGCGGGCAACACCAAGCAGTATACCTGTTAAAATACCAGCTTTTGCTCCGCGATAGACAATTTGAGTGATTACTTTATACTTTGGAGCACCAAGTGCATAGGCAGCTTCTCTAAGTGTTGGGGAGACTAGATGGAGCATGTCATCGGTAGTTCTTAAAATAATCGGAATCATAATAATTGTTAGAGCAACAGAACCAGCCCAACCGCTAAAGTGCCCCATTGGAGCTACTACAATGGCATAAACAAAAGCACCTATAACAATACTAGGAGCACTCATCATAATATCAGAAATATCGCGAATAGTCTCTCCAAGTTTTGATTTTCCAGCATATTCACTCAAGTATGTTCCAGCTAGAATACCTATAGGAACACCAAATATCGTGGCAACACCAATTAACATTAGTTGACCAATCAGTGCATGTTTTAATCCACTCTCTTCATAACCTGGAGGTGCTCCTTCTTGTGTAAATATATCCCAGCTTAATGCATCAACACCATTCATCACCAATATACTTAAAATCCAAAATAAAAAGCCTATTCCTGCCAATGCAGAGAGAGTTGAAAGAAGCATAACAATTTTATTGATGATAATTCTTTTTTGAGTATGGGTCATTAGGCAATCCTTTTTCTGCGCAGAAAGTAGAACTTTGCAATTGATATAATTGTAAAACTAATTACCAGTAGTAGTAGTGACAACTCAAATAGTGATGAGTAGTAAAGTTCTGTATCAGCTTCTGTAAACTCATTTGCAAGTGTAACAGGGATAGAAGTCGCAGGGGCAGTAAGATCTAAAGAGACCTTATGTACATTACCCATAACAAATGTAACAGCCATAGTCTCACCAATAGCACGACCAAGAGCTAAGATAAATGAGCCAATAATTCCAGCTTTTGCATATGGAATAACTATATCTTTAATGACATCCCATTTTGTTCCGCCAAGTGCATATGCCGACTCTTTTAGTATATCAGGAGTTGTATTCATAGCGTCACGGGTAACGGCAGCCATAAATGGTAATATCATGATTGAGAGAACAATACCTGCTGTTAACATACTAATACCGATGCCTCCAAATAGTTCACGAACTATTGGAACAAAGTAAAATAGTCCCCACATACCATATATAACAGAGGGTATTGCTGCTAAAAGCTCTATAGATACACCAACTGGTGTTTTTAAGCAAGAGGGTGCAAGTTCACTTAAGAATATTGCAACTCCTATAGCAAGCGGAACAGCGAAAAGCATTGCTAAAAAAGTTGACACAACTGAGCCGTATACTGCCGGAAGGGCACCGAATTTTTCTAAGTTTGGTGCCCATTTTGATTCTGTAATAAAATCAAGTCCAAACATTTTCATAGAGTCAATAGAGTTTAGAAATAGAACTGTGAATATCCAAGCAACTAAGAGTAATATTGCGATTGCTGTCAGTTTACTCAGGTGTAAAAAGAGTTTGTCTATTAAAATTTTCAAAACTCTCTCCTTCTCTTTTTATTGGAATTCTAGTGAACTTTTATTACAAATAGGTTACCATTTAGAACTATCTACTAGGTATATATTGTTAGCTATGATAAAATATTGAAAACTTTTATTAAGGGAACTCAGCTCATAATAACAACTCTAGGAGGGACTATGCAAGAGAGAAGAAAAGATAGGGAAGACAGGAGAAAAAAAGATAAGGAGAGGAGAAAAGATAAAAAGGATGGAAAAGTACGGGTATGGAGGAAAGAGGAGACTATAGCTTACGAAGAGGAACTCTCTAAATTACAGGTTGAACTTCTAAAGTTACAAAATCACGTCAAAGATGACGGTTTAAAGATTTTAATGATTTTTGAGGGTCGTGATGCAGCCGGTAAAGGCGGTACAATAAAAAGAATAACTGAACACCTGAATCCGAGGGGTGCTAGAGTTGTGGCACTTGAAAAACCGAGTGATTTAGAGTCCACGCAGTGGTATTTTCAAAGGTATGTACAGCATCTGCCCTCTTCGGGAGAGATTGTACTATTTGATAGAAGTTGGTATAACAGATCAATGGTTGAACCTGTTATGGGCTTTTGCAGTGAGAGAGAGCATCATAAGTTTTTAAAAGATGCACCTGCTTTTGAAAAGATGCTTATTGATGAGGATATAAAAATTTTTAAATTCTATTTTTCAGTATCTAAAGAGGAGCAGGCCAAAAGGTTTGAAGAGAGAGAGACTGACCCTTTAAAGCAGTATAAACTCTCTCCTGTTGATAAGGAGTCACAAAAATTATGGAATGAGTATTCATTGGCAAAATATATGATGCTGAGTGCGACTCATACAGAGGATGCTCCTTGGACAATTGTTAAAAGTGATAATAAGAAAAAAGCGAGAATCAATGCGATAAAACATATTCTAAATTTTGTTGATTATCCAAATAAAATTGACGATAGCGAGATAGTAGTAGATAAGAATATTGTTGTTTTTGGAAGGGATGAGGCTATAGAGATGGAGAAAAGATTTAAGTTCTCTCTAAAATAGTTTTTATTATGAAGATTACATAAAATATATTAAATTATAACTTTTTGTAATCTGCCTGTAACATTGTTATTTTATAATTTCATAGGAATATGATATAAAAGGTATTAAAATGTTCAAAAAATTAGCTTTAGTTGTGTTTGTTACAGCTGTATCAATAAGTTCTTCATTTGCGGCAGATAAAATTAACGGGGCAGGTGCATCTTTTCCTGCTCCTCTATATTATGACTGGGCCTTTTTTTATAAGAAAGATACTAGAAACCGTGTGAACTATCAGTCGATTGGTTCAGGCGGCGGTATTAAGCAAATTATCAAGCGTGTTGTAAACTTTGGAGCATCAGATAAACCGCTTGACTCTAAAAAATTAGCAAAAGCAAAACTTTTCCAGTTCCCGGCAGTCATCGGCTCAATTGTTATAGCTTTTAATGTAGATGGCATAGCTGATGAGACACTAAAGCTGACGAATGAAAATGTTGCGGATATTTTTTCAGGAAAAATAACTAAATGGAATAGTCCTGATATAGCCGTTAACAATAAAGGAGTCAATCTTCCAAACAAAAAAATAATTGTGGTCCACCGTTCTGATGGCTCAGGAACTACCTATAACTTTACCTACTATCTAAGTGGCAGTTCCAAAAACTGGAAAAAGAATTTTGGAACTGGTAAAGCGGTTGATTGGTCTGTCGGTATAGGTGGAAAAGGCAATGAAGGTGTTGCAAACCTTCTCAAGCAGACTCCATACTCTATTGGTTATATTGAAACAGCTTACAAAAAGAAAAATAATCTCTCCGCTGCAATTCTTAAAACTGCAAGCGGTAAATGGGTAAAAGCAACTGAAGCTAACTTTAAAGCTGCAGCAAAACATGCAGACTGGAGTAAAGAAAACCACTTTAACGCTATGCTTGCCTTACAAAAAGGCGATGATTCTTACCCGATTGTTGCAGCTACTTTTATTCTGCTTCCAAAAGAGAAAACCTCCATGAACAAAAAAGTTATAGCATTTTATGATTACTCTTTTAACAGGGGAGATAAATCTGCTAAGAAGTTGGGCTATATTCCACTACCTAAGGAGACAAAAAAAATAGTTAGAGAGTATTGGAGGGATACTGTTAAATAACTCTTCTTAGTAGAATTCTTGTATATAGTTGTGCAAGAGTTATAGTGATTATAATTAAAAATTACTTCTATCAACCACTAGCCGATATTTGAAAAATGTATTAATATAACTATATAAGTCAATATAAACAGCATTTTAGATAAAATACTAAAAAAATTAATGCAATAATTATCGGAGAATTTTATGGACGCAGCCAAATATATTTGGATGAATGGAAAATTTATAGCGTGGGATGACGCTAAAATACATGTACTTTCGCATACATTGCATTACGGTAATGGTGTTATAGAGGGGACTAAGGCTTATAAAACAGATAGAGGTTACGCTATCTTTCGTCTAGATGAGCACACTAAAAGACTTAAAGAGTCTGCTAAAATGACTCTGATTGATATTCCCTATTCGGTAGAAGAGATGAATAAAGCTCAAATAGAGTTAGTTAAAATGAATGAATTTACACTTGATACAGTATATCTTCGTCCTTTTGCATTTTTAGGCTATGGCGTTATGGGTGTTTATCACAAAGATGCACCTGTTGAGACTGTAATGGCAGCTTGGCAGTGGGGTGCTTATCTTGGTGAGGATGCTCTTAAGCATGGTATTAAGCTAAAAATAGCTTCTATGACAAGACCTGCCAATACTTCAAATATGGGTAAAGCAAAAGCAAGTGCAAACTATTTAAACTCCCAAATGGCAAAGTATGAAGCAATTGATTGTGGATATGACGAGGCACTGCTTCTTGATGACCAAGGCTATGTTGCAGAGGCTAGCGGAGCATGTTTTTTCATGGTTAAAAATGCAGAGTTGATTACTCCTCCAAATGACAACTCTTTAGCGTCTATAACGCAAAAGATGGTAATAGAGATGGCCGAAGACTTTGGCTACAAAGTTACTCGTCGTCGTATCACAAGAGAAGAGGTGTATGTGGCAGATGAAGCATTTTTAACAGGAACTGCAGCTGAGATAACACCAGTTGCAACTGTTGATGCAAGAGAGATTGGTTGTGGTTCTCGTGGAGAGATAACAGAGAAAATTCAAAGTACTTACTTTGATATAGTTTTTGGGCGTAATAAAAAATACGAACATTACCTAACATACATTGATTAGTCCTGCAAAAGGGATTTAATTCCCTTTTGCTTCGCTGGAGTGGCTCTTCAGAAAAGCTTGCCAACAAATTGGCAAAAAAACTGCCAGTTTGTTGGCACAAAATTAAATAGGAAATGTTTATGAAAGAGAGTATTATTATGGCATCAGATATGAATGATTATTTTAACAAAAAAAAGAGTGAAGGCGGTGGGTTCAATAAACCTACTGGTGGAAGTGGCGGTGGAGGCGGTGGACCTCAGCTGCCAAAAATAGATTTTAATCTAAGCGGTAAAGCAGGAGTAATATATTTCCTGGTTGCAGTTGTTATTCTTCTGGTACTGGCGAAACCATTTACCATCATAGAGGAGGGCGAAAGAGGTATCTTAAGTACAAATGGTAAGTACCAAGACCAAGCACTCCTTCCAGGACTTCACTTCATAATTCCTGTTATTCAAAAGGTTTACGTGGTAGATACAAAGGTTCGTATTATTAATTATGCCGCTCGTATAGAGGCAGGTAGCGGGAACAAAGCCGGAATAAACGTTAAACCGGCCGTAACGGTGCTTGACAAACGTGGTTTACCAGTCTCTATTGAGCTTACTGTTCAGTACAGACTTAATTCTCAATTTGCAGCACAGACTATCTCTAATTGGGGATTTAGCTGGGAAGATAAAATAATCAACCCTGTTGTAAGAGATGTTGTTCGTAATGTTGTTGGAAAGTATGATGCCGAGTCATTACCGCAAATGAGAAACACAATTGCCGTTGCTATAGAAACAGGTGTTAGAGATAATGTTGCAAGCCTTAAAAATGCCCCTGCTGTGCTTCAGTCTGTACAACTTCGTGAAATTTTACTGCCTCAAAAAGTAAAAGATCAAATCGAGAGAGTACAAATTGCCAAACAAGAGGTTCAAAAAGCGGAGCAGGAAGTTGAGCGTGCCAAACAAGAAGCACTTAAGTTAGCCGCAGAAGCGGAAGGTACAGCTCAAAAAGCTAGAATTGAAGCACAGGGTAAGGCTGATGCAATTACTATTGACGCAGATGCAAAATCAAAAGCAAATTATTTAATCTCAAAATCATTAACTCCTAAGCTTTTAGAGTTAGAACAGATGAAAGTTCAAGGTAAATTCAATGATGCTCTTCGTGAAAACAAAGATGCTAAGATTTTCCTAACCCCTGGTGGATCAACTCCAAATATTTGGGTTGATATGAAAAACGCAAAACAGAGAACAACAGCTAAATAAGAGCTGTAGTGACTAAATTATGCAAAAAATATTAAACAGAATCGACTGGCAAAAGATTAATCTTTTACCAGTTGTAGTTCAGGATGTTGAAAATAGTGAAGTTTTAATGATGGCTTATATGAACAGTGAGGCCTTAGAACTCTCGCTAAGTACAAAAACAGCCCACTACTTTTCTCGTTCAAAACAGAGAATCTGGAAAAAAGGTGAGAGTAGCGGGCATATTCAGAAGATTAAATCTTTTCATATTGATTGTGATAATGATACACTTCTTATAAAAGTAACTCAACTCGGTGTGGCCTGCCACACCGGTCGCCGCTCCTGTTTTTTTACTGAACTTGAATCTGGTGAAGTTAACAGTGAGATTGAAGTAAGCAGTGAAGTCCTGTATGGAGTTATAGACACTCTTTACCACACTATTCAAGATAGAAAAAATGCAGATCCAAGCAGCTCCTGGACAGCAAAACTATTAAGTAAGGGCGATAATACAATTTTGAAAAAAGTTGTGGAAGAGGCCGGTGAATTCAGTTTTGCGTATAAGGATGATGATGAGAGTGAAATGGTATATGAAGCTGCCGATTTAACATACCATGTACTTGTAGCGTTGGCAGCTAAAAATATATCTCCTGATAGAATTAAGCAGGAGTTGGCTCGTAGATTTAATATGAGTGGTATAGCAGAAAAAAACTCTAGAGAAAATTAGATAATTATGGATAAAATCACTACATTTATAAATGAATTGATAATGTATGATTATATCCTTTTTGGCAGCTTATTACTTGTTTTTATTCTGTTGATATTTTTAGGAATTATACTAAGAAGTAAAACTGCTATAGCAGTTTTGATTATATTTTTTGCTTTTATTATCCTTGTTGTAGGGTCTACTTTCGGCTATATACAAATGCACCAATTTTTATTTAAAAATACAACTTCAGTTATAAGTCAAAAGAGGTTAACATATACCAAGGCAATTGTTGTTTATGCAGAGATTAAAAATCTATCAAAGAACAATTTTAAAAGCTGCAAAATTACAGCGAAAGTTTACAGGGTAAGCGGTAATGAGATTAAAAATTATCTGTTGAAATTTAAGCCAATCACTAAAATGTCGATTATAGAGTATGATATCCCAAAAGGGCAACAACGAGACATTAAGTTTATTATTGAACCTTTTACCTACTCGAAAGATTATAACATTTCATTAGGAGCAAGCTGTAGATGAGTACACTCTTTAATTATTGGCACTTTATTATACTCGGCATTATTTTTTTAATTTTTATAGCTGGCGTGGCTCTTGCGTTTAAGCAGAGTAAAAAAAAATTAGTTGCGCCTATTATTTTCTCTGTCTCACTTATATCTCTGCTTCTTTCAGGGTTTGCTATCGTAACGGTAGATAAGTATACAAAAATAGCTAAACTCTACAAGTTAGAGAATAAAAGAGTTCTTAGTATAGAGAAGATTATCTATAGCGGAATAGTTAAGAATGAGGGTAGTCATGAGATTGGCAAAGTTGTTTTTGAGATAAAGCTTGTTAATAAGGGACATGTTACCGGAAATGTAAAGGCTGGTTCATTTTTTAAACCAAGCGGTTTTTTTAATTTTTTCTCAGGTGATGGCTTTGACAGATTGAACAGACCCCAGCAGATAGTTAAGAGTTATGTAGTAGCTAAAAATCTAAAACCAGGCGAAGCTAAAGCCTTTAAGGTATATTTCGATTATCCACCATACTTTAGAAGTGTTTCACACTTTCCAAAACTTTATGCGCACTAAATAGTAATTCAGACGAGAAGAACTCTCTTCAATTAATATTTTAGACCTATCTTTTTTAAGGCACTGTTTATTTTTTTTATTTGAATATTTTTATCTCTACACCAATCCGGAGAGAGTAGAGAAGAGTTATCTACTCCTGCGGTGACTCTCTGCACAGACACACTCTCCGGTTTCATTTGAATTGATTGAATTAAGACATCAAGGTAATCATCTTCTGATATAGGGGTGAATTTGCCTTTAATGAAATCATTAGCCAAAGCTGTCTTTTTAACAACATAGAGTGGGTGGTATTTCACTGAGTCTATTCCCCATTGATAAGCTGCTTTAGCTGTCTTTAGCATCATCTCTTTTGTCTCGTCCGGTAAGCCAAATATCAGGTGTCCACAGACGTTTAATCCTTTCTCTTTTGACTTTAGAATCCACTCTTTAACATTGGCACTGTTATGACCGCGATTTATTTTCTCTAGAGTTTCATCATAGATAGACTGGATGCCAAACTCTATCCAAATCTCTCTATCTTCATTTAGTTTGCACAGATAATCTAGTGTTTCGTCTGTAATACTGTCTGAGCGGGTGCCAATGCTAAGACCTACAACATTTTCAAATGACAAAGCCTTGTCATAGAGTGCCTTTAGGGTAGAGAATGGTGCATAGGTATTAGTAAAAGATTGAAAATATACTAGAAATTTCTCAGCACCATACTCTTCACGCTGTCGTTTGCTAATAGCATTGAACTGTATCTCCAGCTGCTTGAGCTGTCTGTCCAAATTTGGATTTGTAGTAGAGTCTAAGTTTAGGTGAAACCCCTTAAGCTCTTGAGTTTCACCTGTGCTGGCACTAAATGAGTCATTCTCACAGAAGGTACAACCGCCTTTAGCTACAGTTCCATCTATATTTGGACATGTGAATCCAGATATATTAATACCGACCTTGTAAACTTTACTATCAAAGCTATTTTTTAAGTAGTTGCCAAATGTGTAAATCTGATTCATCAAACTATATATTTTCCTGTAAAACAAGCAGTACAGTAGTTCTCTTTTTTTGCATTTACACTTTTAAGAAGTGCAGCTTCATCTAAGTAGGCTAAAGAGTCAGCCTCAATGAATTCGCATATCTCATCTTCTCTCATATTGGCTGCTATTAGTTTATCTTTATCTGGAGTATCAACTCCGTAATAACATGGATCAGTAGTTGGAGGACTGGAGACTCTCATATGAACCTCACTTGCTCCTGCCTCTTTTAACATCTTTACAATTCTTTTTGAAGTAGTCCCTCGAACTATAGAGTCATCTATTACAACAACTCTTTTTCCCTTAATAATATCAGTCATAGGTGAGAGCTTCATCTTAACTTTTAAATCTCTCATCTCTTGAGTAGGCTCAATAAAGGTACGGCCGATGTAGTGGTTTCTCATAATACCCATCTCGTAAGGTATACCACTCTCTTGAGCATATCCTATAGCTGATGGGACACCACCATCTGGAACTGGAATAACCACATCGGCTTCAACCGGCTTAATCTTTGCAAGCTCCCTACCCATGTTTTTTCTAGTCTGGTAAACCGATTGACCAAAAACCTTTGAGTCAGGTCTTGCAAAGTATACATATTCAAAAATACAGTGCTTTGGAGTCGGCTCAAAAACTTTAATACTTTTTATCGCCTTGCCCTCTTCAAATACTAAAAGTTCACCAGGCTCAACATCTCTTACAAACTCGGCACCAACAAGATCAAATGCACATGTCTCTGATGCTACAATATATCCACCGTTTGGCAGTTTTCCAAGACTTAAAGGACGAAAACCATGACGGTCACGCATTGCAAACATTTTCGTTCTACTTAAAAACACAAGCGAAAAAGCACCCTCTATTCTCTCAACAGCATCTATAATTCTCTCAAGAAGTTTTTTCTTTTCACTCTTAGCAATTAGGTGTATAAGGTTTTCAGTATCCATAAAGGTCTGAAATATTGCACCTTTTTCAATAAGAGAGTTACGAACCTCTTCAGCGTTTGTAAGGTTCCCATTGTGAACAATAGCCATCTCACCTAAATCATATCTGGCAAATACAGGTTGAGCATCTAAGATAGAGTCATCACCTGCTGTTGAGTAGCGAGTATGCCCTATGGCGCTCTTTCCACTAAGTGTTTTTAGTTTTGATTCATCAAATACGCGCATAACTAAACCGCGTTTTTTAATTGTATGGAGCTTCTCACCATCAGAAGAGCTTATTCCTGCTGCTTCTTGACCACGATGTTGAAGTGCATGTAGTGAAAAGTAGGCCAGTTTTGAAGCTTCATTATGACCATAAATTCCTACTACCGCACACTTTTCGTTGACATCCTCTAGCATATTTCTCTCCTTGAAAGCAGTTCATAAAATAATTATGGAATTATACTAAAATCAAAGTAAAATAGAGTTGATTTTACAACTCCAAACAATCACTTATTGAGTAAAGAGCTGCTTTTTTGTCGGCTAGCCACGAAGCAGCTCTAATCGCACCTTTGCTAAAAGTGTTTCTTGATGTTGCAGTATGGTTTAGTTCTATAAATTCACCATCATTGTAAAAACCAACAGTATGACGACCAACTATATCTCCACCGCGAAGAGCTATTACTGCTATTTCATCTTCACCTCTCTCTCCGATATTGCCATCTCGACCACTAACCCTGACTTTGTCTAAATCAGCTCCTCTACCTAAAGCAGCTGACTCACCTAGAGTGAGTGCAGTACCGCTTGGAGCATCTTTTTTATGTTTATGGTGCATCTCAACAATCTCTATGTCAAAACCATCAAGAGCGGCAGAAGCCTGATAGACAAGTTTATTTAATAGAGCAACACCTAAAGACATATTTGTTGCATAAAGAACAGGCATATTCTCACTTGCCTGTTTTAGAAGATTAAGCTGGTGAGCACTTAATCCGGTTGTTCCAATAACTAATGGTTTTGGACTCTTTATAGCTGCCTCCAGAAGAGATTCACAAGCTTCAGGAAGTGAAAAATCAATAACAATATCACAGCCATGTAAAAAAGATTCTATATCTGTAGTTACTAAAACAGATGGATCGATTGAAAAATTTAATGACTCTCTAACATATACAGAACTTAGACTAATATCCTTAGTCTCTTTTAAATCATCTATAATCAGTTTTCCAACTCTACCATTTGCACCAAAAAGTCCAACTTTTACCATAAATATTTTCCTTTAATTTATTTAAACACAGTTTTAATTTAGCAACTCATCAACATATGAGATGACTTGAAGAGCAGCAACAGCGCCATCTCCGGCAGCACAAACTACTTGTTTTGGCGCTGCTATACGCATATCACCGGTTGCATACAAACCATCAATTGATGTCTTCATGCTAATATCAACAATAACTTCACCCGACTTATTCATGTCACATAAAAAAGTTCCATCCTCTTGAATAAGAGTCTGGTTATTAATATCGTTTCCTACAAAGGTAAAAACTCCTGGAACTTCAATATTTCGAACTTCTCCATTACTGTTTTTTACACGAACTCCAACAACACCAAATTCATTGCCGTAAACCTCATCAGGAACGGAGTTTAAAACAAGTTCAATGTTTTGTGTTCTTTTTACTCTCTCTATTGTATTTGGAGCTGAACGAAAGGTGTCTCTTCTGTGGATGATATAAACTTTAGAGCATATTTTAGCAAGATGAAGAGCCTCTTCTAAGGCTGTGTCCCCTCCGCCAATCACTGCGACCTCTTTTCCTTTGTAGAAAAAACCGTCACATGTAGCACAGGTACTGACACCCTTTCCAAATAACTCATTTTCACCTTTAAAACCTGCACGTCTAGGGGATGAACCTGTGCCGATAATTACACTGTAAGCTTCTGCTACACTACCATCAGCTTTATGGATTGTAAATATATCACCATTTTTACTTACGCGAGTAATCTCCACCATCTCATGCTTAAGACCAAACTTTTGACACTGCTCTGGCCAGGGCATCATCAAATCCATACCTGAGATTTCACCGCCTACACCAGGATAGTTCTCTATCTCACTACTTGAAGTAATTTGACCACCGGGCATGCCTTTTTCAAACATTGTCACATTTTCCAGACCACCGCGTGTAGTGTAGAGTCCGGCAGTCAGTCCAGCGGGTCCACCACCAATAATTGCACAATCTAAAATCATCTATACACCTCGTATCTTTAAGTTATAAAGTTTTTATCTGTTTTGACAACTCTTTTAAATTATCTAGTTTTCGTATCATTATATCTATTAATCCCATAAAGGAACAAGTTCCTTTACTCCGCTTGGACCGCTGTGGTCACTGAAGCTAAAAGCTTTGGAATTATAATAAACTAACACCTTTAGATAACTCTTTTAAATTATCTAGTTTTCGTATCATACTATCTTGTTTATAAAGAGAGTCTTTGGTTCTCTTTATAAAAAAAATAGATGGTGATTCATATATATTAAATCTCTGTATGAAATTAAGTGATGTTTTTGTTCCAGACCTTACAAAAGTTGTACTCTTAGAGTTTGGATAGACTCTATTATAGTAGTCTATAGCGATAATAGGAAGCTTGAGTTTGGTATTTGCCAGCAGTTTAGCAGTATCTCTATCTTTTGAACTGTAAAACACTACTATATATTTATCGGCTTTAGGAGTGAAGATATCTTTTTTTTCATAAAAAACCCACTCTTTAAAATCGATAAATTTATACTCTGAAAATTTATAATTAAAGTAAGCAAAAGCTGCAGCTATCATAGCTGCACCGAAGAATGATGCGAGTAGAGTAGATAAAGAAAAGAGGCTTTTGCCTCCCTTTGACACTACCCGACTCTTCGAAGAATTACGCTAAAAGAGCGTCTATTTTTTCTGATAGAGCAGCTTTAGACTGTGCTCCAACAACTTGATCTACCATTTCACCATTTTTGAAAAACATGATAGTAGGGATAGAACGGATACCAAATTTAACAGCAATATCTTGCTCTTCATCAGTATTCACTTTACAGATTTTAGCTTTACCATCGTAATCATCAGCTAACTCTTCAATTACAGGAGCAATCATACGACAAGGTCCACACCATGGTGCCCAAAAGTCCACTAAAGATACACCTTCACCTAGAGTTGCTTCAAAATCTGAACCAGTTAATTCTATATATTTACCCATTATTATTTCCTTGTTAAAGTTTATATCAGAAACATTATACAAGTCCAAGTCTTTAAAATTGCTTTATATTTTTTCTATTTAAGATTTTTCAATATTGATAAACAATCTTAAATTGCGTTGTATAAAGTGTTTAATGGTTTATAAGCTTACAAACTCACGTTTTCTTTTACGATATAGTACACACTCTTTATAACCTACACTTTTTAGCATGTTTGTTATTTCATTTTTATAAAGTCCGACCTGCTCCGGCTTGTGTGCATCTGAGCCAAAAGTTATTGGAATATCTAGTTTCTTTGCCTCTTTTAAAAGTGATAGTGAGGGATATAGTTCGCCAATAGGCTTTCTAAGTCCTGCGGCATTTATCTCCAATGACATACCTGCTTCTTTAATTGCTAGAAGAGCTCTCTTTGCAATTTCATTTATACTTTTTTTTGGCATAAATTTAAAAACTTTTATTAGGTCTAGATGCCCAACTATATCAAATAGTCTACTTTTTGCCATATCCTCTATGGCATCAAAATATTTTTGCCATATTTCATCTATGTTTTGATTTGCATAGTTACCTATAAACTCAGGATTATCAAAGCCCCACTCATCTATAAAGTGAACAGAACCTATCAGGTAGTCAACATCGGCATTTAGCACTCTCTCATCCATGTAAGATTTAAGGTAATCTACTTCATAACCCAGAAGTATTTCTATTTTATCTTTATACTTCTCTTTTGCATTTAAGACTTCTTGTTCATATTTAGCCATTTGATCAAAACTAATACGATATTTTTGATCAAAATTCATTGGTGCATGTTCAGAGAAACCAAAATATTTTGTACCACACTCAATAGCTTTTTCAATATATTCAAATATCTCACCTTCGGCATGATTGCATAGCTTTGTGTGGTTATGTAGATCAACTAGCATAAAATTTATTCTCACATTTATATAATTTTATGATATTATAGTGGTAAAAATTAAATTTAGCTAATTTTATATAAATGGAGAATAGTTTATGACTCAAGAAGAACTTGATGCCTTGATGAGCGGGGATGTGCAAGAGTTGGAATCTTTGCCGGATGATGATTTAGATGAAAGTAGTATGCCAGATGATGAGACAGTAAAAGAGGAAAATTCTATAGAAGAGGAAGCACCAAAAGTTGTTGAGGACAAACCGGCTGGTTACAATGATGAGACAGCTCACCATTGGCCACTTCCTGCAACAGATGAGCATAAAATGGTTCATCAACTTGATGATGTCACAAAAGAGAGTGAGGAGAAGGCAACAGAGATTTTTGATATTATTGAGGGTATCAGTACAGATTTGATGGAGAAAGAGGAGAACCTAAACAAGGTAATAGAGGTGTTAAATAGTAACATTGAACTATTTACAACTCTGAGTGAGAAATTTCCTGATGTTGAAGCTTTTAAAACTCAGTTAGAAAAAAATAACAGTGCACTCAATGAAATAACTGAAGCTTTGGACATGATTCATAATAGCAGCGATTCAATAATGAATGTAATGGATATTATGCAGTACCAGGATATTCACCGCCAAAAAATAGAGCGTGTTATAAATGTTATGCGTGCACTCTCAAACTATATGAACAGCCTCTTTGAAGCTAAAATAGATGATGACAAAAGAGTTTCATCAGCCCAACATCTTCCAGGTGATGAGAATGCTGATTTAGCTTCTACTGATGATATAGAGGCACTGCTTGCTCAGTTTGGGGCTTAATGAATAAAGTAGAACTACTCTCTCCAGCCGGAACGCTGGAAAAACTGAAAATCGCATTTGACTTTGGTGCTGATGCTGTCTACGGTGGCGTTAGTCACTTCTCTCTTCGTATTCGTTCGGGTAAAGAGTTTAGTATGGAGGAGTTCGCTGAGGGCATAGAGTATGCTCACTCAAAAGGAAAAAAGGTTTATGCAACAATTAATGGTTTTCCATTTAATTCTCAACTAAAGCTCTTAAAAAAACATATTTTAGCAATGGCAGAGCTAAAGCCAGATGCTTTTATTGTGGCAACTCCAGGAGTTTTAAAACTTGCTCACGAGCTGGCTCCGCATATTCCACTTCACCTCTCTACTCAGGCAAATGTCATGAATGTGCTAGATGCAAAGGTCTATTATGAGATGGGAGCAACTCGTATAATCACAGCCAGAGAGATCTCACTAAAAGATCTTAAAGAGATAAAAAAAGAGCTTCCTAATTTAGAATTAGAAGTTTTTGTACATGGCTCTATGTGTTTTGCATATAGCGGCAGATGTCTGATCTCGACTCTTCAAAGCGGACGTGTTCCAAACCGTGGTTCATGTGCTAATGACTGCAGATTTCCTTATGAGATGTATGCGGCAAACCCAGAGACCGGAACGCTTTTTAAACTTGAAGAGGATGAGGGTGTAGGAACTTATATTATGAACTCAAAAGATCTAAACCTTGCTTCACATGTCAAAGAGATCTTGGATAGCGGTGTTGTAGACTCTGTTAAAATCGAAGGTCGCACGAAAACAGCTTATTATGCGGCTGTTACTGCAAAGGCCTATAGAATGGCTATAGATGACTACTATATTGATAAAGTAGATGTTGATAGGTATCAGTATGAGCTTCAGTCTCTTCAAAACCGCGGTTATACGGATGCTTATTTGGTATCACGTCCATTTGAGAAACATGATACGCAGAGTCTGGATTTTACTATGACACTTGGTACTCATCAGGTAAGCGGAGTTGTAAATGAAGAGGGTACTCACTTTTTATGTAAATATAAGACTCTGCCAAATGATGAACTTGAAATAGTAGCGCCGCTAAACTCACATGTAGAGATAGTGGATAATGAGATAGGGAGTATCTATGAGAGGGATGGAAGATATTATCTGAGACTGAAACAGCTGCTTGCAGAGAATAAAAAAGTTTGGGACGAGGTTCACAGCGGAAATTTAAATCCAATAATGCTTCCTGTAGAATTGCCCCCATATACATTTCTTAGAATACCCTCATCACCGGAGATGGGAACATATCCAAAGTGAAACTTCTTTAGAAAAAAATAAATCAGATTTTTAGTAAGTAATTACATGCTATATGTTATAATTCCATTATTAAAACTCAAGGGAAAAATTAAATGAAATTTGTTTCAATTGTAATAGGAAGTAAAAGTGATTATGAGGTAATGAAATCTTGTTCAGATACATTAGAGGCATTTGGTGTTAACTATGAGATGATTATCTCTTCAGCTCACCGTTCACCAGAGAGAACAAAAGAGTATATTGTATCGGCTGAAAAAAAGGGTGCTCAAGTTTTCATAGCAGCTGCTGGAATGGCTGCACATTTAGCAGGTGTTTTATCTTCAAAAACTATTAAGCCGATTATTGGTGTACCAATGAGTGCCTCAGCACTTGCAGGGATAGATGCACTTCTCTCAACTGTTCAAATGCCGGCTGGAATGCCAGTTGCTACAGTAGCGATAGGAAAAGCTGGAGCTATTAACTCTGCTTACTTAGCTATGCAGATGTTAGCACTTGAAAATGAAGAGTTAACTGTAAAATTAAAAGAAGACCGTATTGCAAAAGCCAAAAAAGTTGAGATGGACTCAATGGAGATAGAGACTATTATATAAGTAAAAGATAGGTTATAAGCGGCATTAGTGCAGTTGAGTTCTCGCTGAGAGAAACTAGGTGTTAGTGTAGATAAAGGAGTGGCTATGAAGTGGATGAGTGATGAAGAGTATATGGAACTTACAGGCTTAGATATTAATGCGATTGACGATTTATGCGAACGCAGAAAACTAACTGTTAAGGTTGAAGACGGGGTTAGATATATAGATCCATCCAAAGGCTCTCAAGATGTAGTTCCAACTCAACTTAGAGAACTCTCCGCTCATAACACCAAAGAGATGTTGGTACAGCCCCAGTTTGTTGAAAAGACAATTGGTACTATAATCAATCTTCATGAAAAAGTTCTTGATGCAAAAGATGAGACTCTTGAAGCCGTGAGGGCTGAGAATGAGTTTTTAAGAGAGGCTCTTGGCTCTTTACAAGAACTTTATGATGAAGATAGAAAAACAATAGCAACTCTAAGTGAACAACTTAAACTCTCACAGCAAGAAGTCGAATTTATGAGAAGAAAGTATAAATTAATGTGGAACAAAGCTATAGAAGAGCACACAGACAAGTAACTAATGACAATAGATGAAGCTTGTGTCGGCTGTATAATAAATCAGAGTGCTAAAGTAGCAGATGCAATACACGCCTCCACCTCACTTTCAAATGAGCTTATATTAACAGTAAAAGAGATGAGCAAAGAGTTTTCTTATGAGGACAATCCACCTGAAATAGCCTCTTATGTTTACGAGAAAATGGCTGAAATTGCCGATAAAACCGATCTTTATGATGAGGTCAAAGCAGCTTCTACAAAAAAAGCACTCTCCTTTATTCCACTACTTAAAGATAAACTGATAAGTTCTGATAATAAACTCTTGACTGCCACAAAAATAGCAGTAGCAGGTAATGTTATAGATTTAGCAGCTGCAGTAGAGTTTGACCTGCAAGAGGAGTTAGAGAAGATATTTCATACTCATTTTGCCTACAATGATTTTGATATGTTTAGAGAGAAACTAATCAGAGCAAAGAGAGTTCTAGTAATTGGCGACAATGTCGGAGAGCATATCTTTGATTACATGTTTATTGAGACTCTTAAAGAGCTATATCCACATGTAGATTATTCATATATGGTTAGAGGTAATCCAATTATAAATGATGTAACTATGCTAGAGGCAAAAGAGACCGGGTTTGATAAACTTTGTGAGTTGGTAGACAGCGGGGTAAATACGCCGGGCTTTACTTATAATAGAGCAAACCCTTACTCACAGAAGCTTTTTAATGAAGTAGATTTGGTAATAAGTAAAGGTATGGGAAACTATGAGTGTATGAGCCCATCCCACAGAAAAGATATCTGCTTTTTACTCAAAGTAAAGTGTGATGTTGTAGCAAGATCACTTAACAAAGAGATTGGAGATATAGTCTGTAAAATGGCTTAGAGACAAAGAGAAACATCAGTTATTTAAACGTCATAAGAGCATAACCGTCATTTTGATAGGCAATAGTGTCGATAAAACTATTTTCGGAGATTCGTACAAAAGGAAGAACATCCTCTTTTTCAATTGTATTTGCATTTAGACTTATTGCACAAACGGTGACTTTAACTCCTTTTTTATTTGCCAACTTTGTAAGTTCTTTTTGGGCTTTTTGTATATTCTCAAGATCACTACTATCCATTATTATTTCATCGAAGTTTCTTGAGACGATTGGGGCGCAGCCACCATGTATGGTAATAGCAAATTTAGTGCTATCCCCATTCTTCTTAATCATATCTATTGTTCTCTCAACCAGGAACATACGGCTAACTATATAGCCCGAACTTTTTGAACTGCAATCAAAAACGGCTTTATACTCTTTTGCTTGTATAAGGGTAGAGATAAGTAGAAGTAGTAAAAATATATATTTCATAAGTTTGGTTTCCTAAATAAAGTTTGCTTTGATATAATTACACAATATTTTGAAATAGGTGCTTAAATGATAACTTTTAGTGAGATGTTACTGAAACTACAAGAATTTTGGATGAGGGAGGGTTGTAATATTGTTCAGCCCTACGATGTTCCGGCAGGTGCAGGAACATTTCACCCCTCTACATTTCTTCGTTCATTAGATTCAACTCCATGGTCAACAGCTTATGTTGCACCATCTCGTCGTCCTACAGATGGAAGATATGGAGAGAATCCTAACAGGTTAGGCTCTTACTATCAGTTTCAAGCACTTATAAAACCTTCACCGGATAACATTCAGGAGCTTTACCTTAAATCATTAGAGTTTTTAGGACTTGATGTTTCACAACACGATATTCGTTTTGTAGAAGATAACTGGGAGTCTCCAACGCTTGGTGCCTGGGGTCTTGGCTGGGAAGTCTGGTTAAACGGTATGGAAGTCACCCAGTTTACGTACTTTCAACAAGTTGGAGGTATAGAGTGTAATCCGGTTGCAGTTGAGATAACTTACGGAACTGAGAGACTTGCCATGTATCTTCAAGGTGTTGATACTATTTTTGATATCCTTTGGAATGAAAACGAGCATGGAAAAACTTACTACCGTGATGTGCATAAAGAGAGTGAAATAGAGTTCTCTAAATATAACTTTGAAGTAGCAGATGTCGAGATGTTGTTTGCAGAGTTTGAAGCAAAGAGTAAAGAGTGCCTAAAAACACTTGAAGCGGGACTTCCGCTTCCTGCTTATGATTTATGTATGTCAGCATCAAACACATTTAATGTACTAGATGCTAGAAAAGCTATCTCACAAACAGAGCGTGCAAACTATATACTTAAAATACGTGAACTCTCAAAGGGTTGTGCTGAGCTCTATAAAGCACAAGAAGCGGATAGAATCCAGAGGGTTAAGACTTAATTATATGACAATATGTCATATAATTAATATAAATATTTCTTGGTGTTATAATTTTCTAATTTAAAATAGGAAATTGTCATGACAGCACCAAGCTTATTTAGTGTGTATCAAGAGGAAGAGAAGCAGTTGAATATGAATATGCGTATTACAGGGCAAAAAAACATTAGAACAATTGAGTTGTTTGCTGGTGTAGGTGGTTTTCGTATTGGATTAGAAAGAATAAGCTCCTTTAACTGTGGGTATGATATAGTTTGGAGCAACCAATGGGAACCTTCAACTAAAACGCAACACGCTTCTGATGTTTATTGTGCAAGATTTGGACATACAAATCATGCGAATGAAGATATATCTAAAGTTAAAGTATCTGATATTCCTGAACATGATTTACTCGTTGGTGGTTTTCCTTGTCAAGATTATTCAGTTGCAAGTACACTAAAAAATTCTCATGGAATAATTGGTAAAAAAGGTGTGCTTTGGTGGGAAATATATAGAATATTAGAAGAGAAAAAAGATAAAGCTCCTAAATATTTAATGCTAGAGAATGTAGATAGACTTTTAAAATCACCTGCAAGCCAAAGAGGTAGAGATTTTGCCATAATACTTGCATCATTAAACATCCTTGGTTATGCAGTTGAGTGGAGAGTTATTAATGCAAGTGAATATGGTATGCCTCAAAGAAGACGAAGAGTATTCATAATGGCTTATAAAAAAGAAACAAATCCATATAAAAACTTACAGCTAAACAGTTCAAAAGATATATTAACAAAAGATGGTCTTTTTGCTAAATCATTTCCTATTAAAGAAATTGAAAACAATATATTATCTGCAAAATTAAGTGATGACTTGATTGATATTACCGATAATTTCAATAAAAACACACCAAAACAAAATGCCTTCTTTGATGCTGGATATATGATTGATGGCGTATATTACACCTCTAAAGTTGAAGTGAATTATTGTGATGAATATTCTGTCCTAGGCGATTTTTTGGTAGATGAAAAAGAGGTACCAAATGAATTTTATATTAATGATGAAGAGTTGGAAAAATGGAAATATCAAAAAGATTCTAAGTCAATAGATAGAATCAATAAAACTACAGGACATAAATACACATATAGTGAAGGTAGTATGGGATTTCCTGATTGTATTAATAAACCATCAAGAACTATAATTACAGGTGAAGGTGGTGCTAGTGCCTCAAGATTTAAACATGTAGTACATATTAATGGAAAATATAGAAGATTAGTTCCTGTAGAACTTGAAAGATTAAATATGTTTCCAGATAATCATACAGCTGGAGTTACAGATAGTAAAAGAGCTTTTTTAATGGGTAATGCCTTGGTTGTGGGAATAGTTGAAAAGTTAGGTTCTGTACTTGTAAAACAAATATAAAAATAGGAATTTAAATTATGGAATACAAACTTCATTCATTTAGACACGGAAAGATTATATTAGAAAATGAACCAACTTATTTAAAAGTATGGGGTGAGTTGCTAAAAGCGATAGAAAGTATTGATGATGAGGATATAATTAAGCACCATCAAGATAATCCAAGAATAGCAAAAAGTATATCAGAATCAATAAATAATTTGTTAAAAGATAGATTAGTTTCTTTAGGCTGGAATGAAGAGAGTCATATATTCCAAGATAATGAATATAGCGGTAATAGATGGAGATTAGATTTTGCTAAGGAAAGTATATCAGTAGAGGTTGCTTTTAATCATAGTGAAGCAACTGCATGGAATTTACTTAAACCTGTCCTAGCAGGTGAATTAAATCATGTAAAGAAGGAAATTGATACAGAGATTGGCGTTATTATTTGTGCAACAAAAGAGTTAAAAGACAATGGAGGGTTTGATAGTGCGGTAGGAGAATATGAGAAATTTTTAACTTACTTAGACCCACTCAGGGATGTCTTGTCTGTTCCCATTGTTATTATAGGACTTGAAGCCCCAAAAACTTTCAAGATAAAAGTTGAAAAAATAGATGGAAAGAACCAAGGCATTGTTAAAAGACGATAATGAGTGATACACTAATCGGTCAAATCGATAGAATTCTTTTTGAAGATGAGGGCTTTTTCATTGCAGTTTTAAAAAGCGGTGAGAAAATCAGCGGTACATACTACGAGAGTGAAGTTAGTCACATAAAGGGTTCGGCAATAACCCTTAAAGGTCACTGGGAAGAGCATAAAAAATATGGTAAAACTTTCAAATTCGACTCCATTAAAGTAAATCAAAATCAACTATTTTTCTTTTTAAATAAAATTGTAAAAGGTTTTACAAAAAAACTCTCAGCTGAGCTTATCGAGCATTTTGGAGCCGAAGAACTTGTAAAGATTCTAGATAACGACATTGAAAAGCTTTTAGAGTTCAAGGGTATAAAAGAGAAGCGTCTTAAGAAGATTCAAGCAAGCTGGAAGAAGTTTCGTTCTATGCGTGAACTTGGTGAGTTTTTAAGCCCTTATGATGTCTCCCAAGCACTTCTGACGACTATCGCAGGTGCTATGAAAGATCTGGATGAACCCTGCACAAAAATAAAAAACAACCCCTATATCTTGACATCCATCAACTCAATCGGTTTCAAACGTGCAGATGAGTTAGCACTTAAGATGGGTGTTACGCCCGAAAATGACAATCGTATAAGTTCTGCTATGGATTATGTACTGATGAACTACTGTGAACAGCAGGGAAACTCATGTGTAGCAAAAGAGATACTCTTTAGAGAACTCAATGGGCTTTTGGGATTTATTGCTAAAGAGTATCTATATGAAGCTGCTCTTATTGAGAGAGTAAGTGAGCAGAGCATTGTTCTTATGAAAAACGATAGAGTCTCACCTGCTAGACTCTATGACTCTGAGAAGTTTTTATATGATAGTTTCAAAGAGCGTGCTAAAAAAGATAGTGGCGGTTTTGTAAATAACTTGGATGAGTTTTTAGCAGATAAGGAACTTCAACTTGGGGAGCAGCAAAAAGAGGCAGTTGCTATGATAAATGAAGGTGCTTGCATACTTTTTTTAGTTGGTTATGCGGGAACTGGTAAAAGTACAACGTCTAAAACAATATTAGATTTGTTAAATGTAAGATATGATTCAAAAGAGATAATGACATGTGCTCTAAGCGGCATAGCATCTCAGAGAATTGCAGACACTACAGGTTATGAGAGTGCGACTATTCAGAGTCTGTTAATTAAGTTTGAAGATAGAGACCATTTTCCATTTTCAGTTATATTGATTGATGAAGCTTCCATGATAAATTCGCCTCTGTTTGCGAGATTTATGGCAAAGGTAAGTAAGAAGGCTATAGTTATTGTTGTGGGAGATGATGCACAACTTCCCCCTATCGGTGCAGGAAATGTTTTGAGTGATGTCCTGACTTTGGGTTTAGCACCTATTGCAAAACTTACTAAAATCTATAGACAGAGTGAATCTCAGGCTATCACACTTATAGCAAACGACATACGCAGGGGTGTAGTACCGGAGTACAAAGCGAAGTATGAAGACTTTGAGTTTATAGAGGTAAACATAGAGAACTACTACTCTTTGAAAAATCAACTCTCTGCGCCAGAACTTCAAGAAGTACGTGAGAATAATTCACAGACTATTGTTACTCAGATTGTTCACAAGGTTGTAGAGTCAATAGAAAAAGCAAGACTAAGGCTCAAAAACAAAGAGATAAAAGAGTACCTAAACTACTTTCAAGTCATAACACCGATGAAGGGCGGAACATTAGGTTCAAACAACCTTAACATCGTCTTGCAGGAGTATTTTAACCCGAATCCGAAAAAGTGTGTCAAAAAAGGGGAGAGGGAATTCAGGTTAATGGATAAGGTTGTTCATACCAAGAATGAGAATATGACCTCTTGGAATGCAGAGGGTTTTAAAACAGGAGAGGAGTCCGCTACAAGACGAATTTTTAACGGGATGAGCGGACTGCTTTTTAAGATAGATGAGGATGAAGAGCAGGTGTTCGTTTTTTATCCAAATGAGGATGTGGTAGTTGTTTATGAGTATGAAGAGTTGAAATCACATCTTATGCTCTCCTATGCTCTGACTATTCATAAAGTACAAGGTATGGAGTATGATATTGTTGTTATACCAATGACATTTTCACACTATATCATGCACAATACAAAGCTGATTTATACTGCGATTACTAGAGCTAAACATAAATGTATCATTATAGGTGAGAGCGGAGCTTTTGAGAGTGGCTGTAAAAAGTTTGACGTAACTAAAAGAGATACCGTGCTTTTGGAGCTGTAAAAAAGAGATAATTGAAAAAGCTCTCTCTTATGTTTATATATCTATAATTGATTTAGATATTTAGTGTAGGGAGTTTTGATATGTCCATTACTTACAAAATGAAAATTGCTATTTGCGGTAAAAGCGGTCTGGTTGGAACAAAGCTTGAAGAGCTGTTTCAACCGCAGCACAACGAAGTTATTGGAATTAAAGTTCGTCAAGATACAACTGTTAAGAGTATAGCCAAGGAGTTGGAAGAGTGTGATATTCTAATCAACCTAAGCGGCACAACCATCTTAGCACCATGGAGTGATTCGTACAAGTCAAAGCTTTACAACAGTCGTATTGATACGACTAAAAAACTTGTAGATGCCATATCCTTATGTAAAGAGAAACCAAAACTTTTTTTATCAGCCTCTGCTGTTGGAATTTATGAATCAAACAAAGCACACAATGATGATTCAGAGGATTATGCCGATGATTTTCTGTCTCACCTCTGCCAAGATTGGGAAGCTGAGGCAAAAAAGGCTGAAGCTTTTGATGTCAGGACAGTTTCGATGAGGTTTGGTGTTGTCTTTTCAAAAGATGGCGGGGCGATGGATAAGATACTGCCTCCTTTTAAGATGGGAGTAGGCGGAAAGCTAGGTAGCGGAGAGCAGATGGTATCGTGGATTCATATAAACGATCTGCTAAGGGCTGTTGAGTTGATTATTAAAACGCCACAGATAAAAGGTTCTGTTAATTTTACTTCACCAAATCCACTCTCTAATCTTAATCAGACAAAGATTTTAGGTAAGCTACTTAATAGACCTACTTTTTTCAGTGTACCATCTTTTATTGTAAAGCTTATTTTTGGGGAGGGTTCCACTGTTGTTCTTGATTCAAAAGAGGTTTATCCTACAAAGCTCTTAGAACATGGTCTTGCTTTTGAGTATTCAAAATTAGAGGATGCTCTAGAAGAGATACTGCAGTAGCTTATGGAAACACTTTTTTACTTGGGACTTATTTTTGTACTAGGGGCATTAGTAGAGTGGCTTAGTCCAAAGCTCCATATTCCTCGTGTTGTCGGTTATCTTGTTCTTGGTTTGATTATAGGACCGGAGATACTTGGACTTATCCCTAGGGAGTTTGTCAATAATTCATACATTATTACAGATTTAGCACTCTCTATTATTGCAGTGTTAGTAGGTGCCAGACTTAAGACATCTGCCCTTAAAGGGTCTGCTAAAGAGGTTGTGTATATAACACTATTTCAATCCATGGTGACTTTTGCAGTAGTTGCAAGCGGTTTTATACTTATCGGTAATCTCTTAGATCTTCCCTCCGGGCATATAGTATTTATATCTCTTCTTTTAGGAGGTATAGCAACCGCTACTGCTCCTGCAACACCACTTGCGCTTGTTCATGAACTCCGGGCAAAGGGTAATTTCACTTCGACGCTTCTGGCAGTAGTAGCCGGTGATGATGCAGTAGCATTGATAATGTTTACCTTAGCATTGAGCATCGGAGCTAGCCTATCGGTGGGTGAGGTTTTTGAGTGGCAATATCTTATTCATGCTTTTGTTGTTGTGCTATTTACTATTTTACTTGGGGTAGTTGCAGGAGTCACAAACACCATGATAGAAAAGATTTTTACTCATCATAAAGGAATGGAGACTATCTCAACGCTTGGACTTATCTTTATTCTTTACAGTATTAGCGAGCATTGGAAGTTAGAACCGCTTCTTAGTGCTATGGTTATGGGTGTAGTTATGGTAAACACTTCACCAAACTTTGACCTTGTTGAAAAAGAGATAGACGGTCATCTGATGGAACTGATATTTATGCTATTTTTTATTATGTCGGCAATGCATCTGCAAGTCAGTGCTCTATTTACTCTCCCTTTTGTTATTGAACTATATGTTCTATTGAGGTTTTTTGGAAAAGTAATGGGAAGTTATATAGGAGCAGTAGCAGCCGGCAGTAGCACTATTGTTAAAAAATATATGGGAATTGCACTTGTTCCACAAGCCGGTGTTGCTATTGGTTTGGCTCTTTCTATACAGACACTTGATGGAGTTGAGAGCGTGGCTCCGATTATTTTGAATATTGTTATTGCTACAACATTTATTCATGAACTAATCGGACCGTTTATGACAGAGTATGCAATTAAAAAGAGCGGAGAGCATGATAAAAACAGACTTTAGTATTTTATAAAGTTCAAAGTTGTACAATTGTTTACAGACTAAAGAGATGGGAGTTGACATGTTAGACCCTATTTTTCTACGAATTGCCAAGAGTGCTATATTAGAGAGAATTGACGGCTCATATCAATATGACACAGATAGTCTCTTGGAACACTATCCGTTGTTACTAAAAGATGCGGCTGTCTTTGTAACTCTGAAGCGAGATGGTGACTTACGTGGTTGTATAGGCTCTATTATCGCACATCGCACACTCTACGATGATTTAGTTTATAATGCACTCTCTGCCGCATTTTCTGATCCAAGATTTCAACCATTACAGATAAGTGAGTTTTCCCATCTTTCACTTGAGGTATCTCTTTTAAGTGAGCCTGAGATTTTAGAGTATCAAAATTTTGAAGATTTGTGCAAGAAAATTAGACCTCATGTTGATGGTCTTATTTTAAAACATGATATTTATCAAGGAACATTTTTACCTCAAGTATGGGAACAGCTCTCTACTCCAAAGCAGTTCTTGGAACATCTTAGCATGAAAGCCGGTTCAAGTTTATCTATTTATGAAGAACATCCGACAATCTACAGATATGGTGTTGATTCAGTAGAGGAGAGTTTCGATGAAGTACTACCACTATAATGATGAAAACAGCATTACCTGCCTTTTGTGCAAGCACTACTGCAGTTTAAAAAAAGACAAACATGGTATATGTGGAATAAACTATAATATAGATTCAAAACTTGTAAATAAAACCTATTCACATCCCAGTGCAATGCATATAGACCCTATTGAGAAGAAGCCTCTTTATCACTTTTTGCCATCAACACGCTCTCTATCTATAGGGACAGTCGGATGCAATTTTAGATGCCCATTTTGTCAAAACCATACAATATCTCAAACTACGACAGTTGATGAGAGTGTTGTATATATGCCCGAAGATATTGTAAACCTTGCAGTGGCAAATAAGACACAGAGTATTAGCTACACCTATAATGAACCTACAATCTGGTACCAATATGCCAAAGATATAGGAGTTTTAGCAAAGGAAAAGGGTATAAAAAATGTTTTTGTCTCAAGCGGGTATGAGTCAAAAGAGGTTTTAGAAGATATGAAATCGTGGCTGGATGCAGCAAATATTGATCTTAAAAGCTTTTCGCATGATTACTATAAAAATGTTTTAAAGATTGACTTGGATGGTGTTTTAGAGTCGCTCATAGAGTTTGCAAAGAGTGATATATGGCTTGAAATAACAACTCTTCTCATTCCTGATGTTAATGATTCTGAGGAGGAGATAGAAAAAATGGCAGAGTTTATTGCTTTGGAACTTGGAACTGAAGTACCATGGCATTTTAGTGCTTTTCATCCAGATTATAAGATGCTTGATACTCCAAGCACAACTCTACAGAGTATGATTAAAGCAAAAGAGATAGCATATAAATATGGAATAAAGTATGTCTATCTTGGAAACATTCAAAATGACAGCAGCACTTACTGTCCTAAGTGTAAAAGTATATTAATTGATAGAGTAGGTTTTAATTCACATATGAAGACAATAGTGGATTCTAAGTGTGCTTCATGTGGAGAAAACATTTCAGGAGTGTGGTCATGAAACGAGAGATGAGTGTACAGGGCAGTTTTTACCCGGCTAGAGCTATTGAGTTAGAGAGATATTTTGAGCATTTTAGTAGTATCTATGACGAAGATTTCAAACTTCCTGATGTAAATAGCAGAGCTATAATAGTTCCACATGCCGGATATATCTACTCTGGCTATACAGCAAATATTGCTTATAGAGTTTTGCAAAAGAGTGGAGTTAAAAATTTTGTTGTAATCGGACCCTCACATAGAGTCCCATTTGACGGGCTCTCTCTTTGTGATTTTGACAGTTATGAAACTCCCTTTGGTGAGATAAAGAGTGCGAATACTCTCTTTGAAAATTTAAAAAACAGATTTGGACTCTCCTGTCTCTCTCAAGCACATGCTGAGCACAGCACGGAGGTACAGTTTCCTTTTATAAAACACTATATCAAGGGTGCGAATATTGTTGAGCTTGTATACTCTCAAGCTAGGCCGCAATATTTATCAGAACTAATAGACTCTGTTTTAGAGCAGGAGGATTGCGGAGTAGTGATTAGTACAGACTTAAGCCATTTTTATACACTTGCTGATGCAATTAAACTTGACAATATCTGTATGAATGCCATTGAAGGACTTGACATAGATATGCTGCATAGTGGATGCGAGGCGTGTGGGAGTATAGGCATTGAAGCAATGATGTTAAGTGCTAAAAAACTTGCTTTGAGTGCACATGTACTTGATTACAGAACAAGTGCAGATGCCAGTGACGACACGAGCAGAGTAGTTGGGTATACGAGTGCATATTTTTTATGAAAAAATCAAATATTTTTGAGAATATACCAAAACAACTAAAAGAGGAGTTGTTTGAAGAGTTGCTCTTAAAAGATGCTCTAAAAATAGAGCGCATAGTCTCATACGGTCACACAACAAGTGAGTTTGAATGGTATGAGCAGAGCGGTGGTGAGTGGGTAATCTTACTTCAAGGAGAGGCTGTAATCTCCTTTGAAAATGAGGATGATATTCTGCTAAGAGCAGGAGATTATCTAAATATTCCTGCTCTTAAAAAGCATAGAGTCTCCTGGAGTAAACCTCAAGAAGAGACTATTTGGCTGGCGGTTCACTATTAATTAGTTTACTGTTTCTGTCATAACTTCTTCTGTTGTGGCAGATAGGGTCACATGAACCTCCGGTTTGACTCCCTATATAACGAATGGAGAACCTTGCAGTACCAAATGTAGACTCTTCTCTTAGGTGATGCGGATACTTTTTTGTTCCATGGAAATCGTGGCATGCTCTACATGTAATTCTTTTACTATTTACATGTATATAATGAATATTTTTGTCGCCATCTCTAAAGTTTGTATCTTCTATTGTATATTTATCTGTTATCTTTTTAGGTTCATGGCAATTAAAACATATGTAACCATCAGCACTGAATTTTACAGTAGAACCTTTTGGAAAAGGTTTCTTTAGCATTCTGAAGTTATCTGACCCGTGAGGGTTGTGACAAGCAGCACAGTCTCCCCATAAAATCGGTCCATGCCAATCTGTATTTTTGGCAAGGTGTTCTCCTATATTTAAAAGTTTTTGGTTATCTTCATCTGTTGTAACTGATTTGTTATGACACTTTAAACAGAGCGTTCTTGAATCTTCTGCTCGTAATAGTTTTGGGTTTCCTGAAGTGTGTGGATTATGGCACCCGATACACTTATCTCCCATCTCTATTGCACCATGTTTTATTTTAGAGTTTGTTATTCTCTCTTTTTTTTCTACGTGGCACATAAGGCATAAATCTTTTTTTCTATCAGCTTTTAGTTGAAATTTAAAATTTTCTGCATGAGGGTCATGACAGTTTGTACACTTGTCTTTTACAGGCGGATGTATATTTGATTTTGTTTTGAGCATTTCGCCTTTTTCCGTATGACATGAGGTACAAAGTTCATTAATTGAGCTATAGACCAAAAGTTTTGGGTTTTTAGATTCATGCGGATTATGACAGAGGGTACAAGCACCGGCGGCAACCGGACCATGAATGAAATTATTTTTTTGGTATGTCTTATGACAAGAGTAACAGAGTTCCGATACTTCATCTTTTAATTTGGTATTTTTGCCTTTTTTATCAACGTGACACTTTCCACACTCTCCATTGGCAAAAGGTGCGTGTTTAATCATTTTAGCAGATGCTCCCTTTGCATAGAGGCTTGTTGCAAAAAAAATCAGTAAAATAGATAAGAAGATTGAGCTTTTGTTATGAGATTTAATCATATATTTAGTTTTCCTTAAAGTTATTTTTTAGTTCAAAAAATAAAGTTTTCGGATTGTAACATATTTTTTATGTAATATTTCTAATATTTGCGCTAAAAGCTTTTGTACTGACATTGACAATATTGCCAACTTCTAAATTTTTTGCCTCATCTTGGCCAACAACTATCTCAACCAGCTGTTGCCCAATAGCTATAATTGCTATAAAAATAACATCAACTTTTTTTATCTCTAAAAGTTCCCCTTCAAAAGAGAATTTTTGGCTTCCCTGAGTGCGGATTAGAACATCTTTGGGGTTTCCATCATTTATTACCTTTCCGTGTTCTAAAACAATAACACGATTTGAAAGCTTATAAATCTCGCTTGGGTCATGACTGACCATAATTGTAGTTGTGCCAAACTCTTTGTGAAGGGTCAGTATCTCATTTTGAAGTCTATTTCTCATAAGTGAGTCCAGAGCAGAGAGAGGTTCATCTAAGAGTAGTATTTTTGGTCTCTTCATCATTGCACGGCAGAGTGCAACTCTCTGTTTTTGTCCTCCGCTCAGACTCTTTACAGAACTGTTTTTAAGCCCCTTTAACTCTGTAACTTCCAAAAGATACTCTGCTAGTTCTTTATCTTTTTTTACATAAAGAAGATTGTTTATGAGACTCATATTCTCAAACAGAGCATAGTCCTGAAAAACAAAGCCGACACCTCTTTTTTGTATTGGCATAGAAAAACTCTTGCTTAGCCAGACTTCACTATTTATATCTATATTTCCGACCGCTTCTTCAAGTCCTGCGAGAACTCTTAAAAGAGTGGTCTTCCCGCTTCCGCTTTTTCCGGAGATGGCTACAAAGTCACCCTCATTTATGCTTAAGTTCACATCAAGTTTCATATTATCATGCGCACCATGAAGTTTTTTGTTGATGTTTATATTTATCATTTTATAAATCCGGAAAATTTTTGTTTGTGGTTAAAAGTATAAACTCCAAGAAGAACTAAAAAACTCATAATAACCATAAGTGCACTATATATATGAGCAGATGAGTAGTCCATAATCTCAACCATCTCATAGATTGCTACAGATGCGACCTTAGTTTCACCCGGGATACTTCCACCTACCATAAGAACAACTCCAAACTCTCCAACAGTGTGGGCGAAGGTAACAATAATAGCGGTTATAAGAGCCGGTTTTATGCTTGGAAGTGCTACTTTAATCACTGTCTCAAACCTGCTTTTTCCACTTATATATGAGGCTTCAAGCATATTTTTATTCAGACTCTCAAAACCGCTTTGAAGTGGTTGAACCATAAATGGAAGAGAGTAAAAACAGCTGGCAATAACAAGACCCGTAAAGTTAAAGACAAGCTTTACTCCCAGAGTCTGTTCAAAAAAAGCTCCTATTGGAGAGTTATATGAGAGTGCATAGAGTATGTAAAAACCTAATACAGATGGAGGTAGAACTATTGGAAGTGCCGTGAGCGCTTCTAAAAACGGTTTTGCTTTTGATCTTGTCTGTGATAAGTACCAGGCAAGTGGCATGGAGAGTAGAAAAAGTATGATAGTCGTTAGCCCTGCAAGTTTAAAAGATAGGATAAATGGCGTAAAGTTTATATTTTGTAAAATATCAATCATTTAAAACCTCCAAGATGGACAACTCATTTGCCTTTATAAAAGCAGTGACCTCATCGCCCACATGCAGAATCATTCGCTCACTTGACTCTTTTGTGATAATAGACTCCAAAATTGTATCGTTAATTTCTAGTTTTACAGTGCTTAAAAGTTTGCCGTTTTCTATATGTGAAATTTTTGCATTTAGCTGATTAGAGTAACTGACATATCCGCTAAACTCTTTTGCAATAGCGATATGCGTAGGCTTTGTTCCCAGTTTTACTTTAGTTCCTATTTTTATATTCTTATTTAACTCTAGACTCATCATACTCAGAGTCAATCCGGCAAAGTCAAATTTAACTATGTTCAGATTATCAACACTCTGTATCTGTTTAACTTCTACTATAAAACTATTCATTCTGTGATATAACCATACTTTTGAAAGATTTCTTTTGCCTTTTTGCTTAGAATAAAATCATAAAAGGCTTTTACCTCTTTAGAGTTCTCCAGCATAACTATACCTTGTTTGATTGGAGTATAAAGTTTAGGGTCTAACTCTTTCCAGTTAGCGCCCTTTTTAAACTTACTCATTTTTTCAGAATAAAGTGCAGACTTTGCAATGACTCCCATATCTGCCGCTGTGATTGCGTAAGAGACACTTTGTGAAATAGACTCGGCATAGATTAGTTTTTTCTCTATAGTTTTAAAAATCTTCGCACTCTTAAAAGCTTCAACAGCCGCTTTTCCGTATGGAGCTGTTTTAGGGTTTGCTATAGCAATTTTTTTGATGCTTTTAGCTTTTAGCAGCTCTATACTCTTAGAAAAGTCTAACTTTTTAGCGCTAAAAAATGCAAGGGAACCTTGAGCATAGACAAGAGGCTTGGTAACTGCAATATTCTCTTTATAAAGAGCATTTGGATATTTCATATTAGCAGACATAAATAGCTGGTATGGAGCACCGTGTTTTATTTGGGCTGTCAATTTTCCGCTGCTGCCGAGTATAACTTTAACATCTGTATTTTGATTAGTTCTATTAAACTCTTTTACCAACTCATCTATGGCATAGCTTACATTTGCTGCTACTGCTACTTTGATATCTATAGCATGAAGTGAAGTTATAGTTATGAGAATAAACAATAAAATACTCTTCATTCATCTCTCCTGTTTTTTCTCAAAACACTATAGCTTAACTTTATTAATGTTTTATTTATATATTCAGGAGTGTTTCAAGCAATATCACATATACTAAATCAAAATTTAAAATAAGGAACAATATGAAAATATTAAAAATAACAACTATTTTAGCATTGGCACTCTCTCTACAAGCAGCTGATATAGTCTTGTCAAGCCCAAAAGGTGCAACTGTTCAGCGTATATCTGAGTTGGTACTAAAAGAGGCATACAAAAATATAGGTGTTCCTGTGACTTTTGTGCAAAAGCCTGGTGAACGCTCTCTTAAGGAGTCAAATGGTGGAAAAGTTGATGGTGAGGTCAGTCGAGTAAAAGCAATTGTAAAAAAATATAAAAATTTAGTGATGGTTCCTGTAGCGATTAACTATCTAGAGGGTGCGGTCTTTACAAAAAATAAAAAATTTGATGTAAAGGGATGGGATAGTATTAAGCCCTACAAAATTGGATTGGTACGTGGCTCAAAATTTGTAGAAAAAGCTACAAAAGGTATGAACACACATCCGGTGAGTTCATATAATCAAGCTTTTAAACTTCTAGATAAAGGAAGGGTTGATATTGTCGTTACTCCTTACATTGCCGGTATAACTCATTTAAAAGAAGCAGGCATTAAAGATATAGTTGCACTGAAACCGTCAATAGTAAAACTTAATCTTTATCATTTTCTTCACACTAAAAACTCAAACTTGGTGCCTAAGCTAGAGGCGGAGCTTAAAAAGATGCAGAGCAGCGGCCGTATAAAAGAGATTCGTGAAAAGTTTGTCTCTAGTATGTAAATAGCACTTCCAAGATTAATCTTGGAGCTACTATCAATTAAAATAATTTAGGTTTTAAAAGTATCAAGCAGTTGCTTTAAATTACGACTCTGGTCGTATATATTTTTTGATGCTTCCTCAACAGTTATACTTCCTCTCTCATTCTCTACTGATACATCATCAATATTCTGCATATTAGTAAGCATTTGATGAGAAACTTTTGAAATTTTATCGAAGTTGTCTACTGTTTTTTGTGTAACTGACTTTACATTTATCATAACTTCAGATGACTCATTAACGCCACCTAATGATGATTCGGACATCTCAACCAGTTTTTCCATATGTTGTGCATTTGAATTCATAGCCTGTGACGCATCCATTACGGATTGAACAATAAGCTGAATGGTGCTATTGATTTCAACTAAACTCTTTTGTGTCCGCTCGGCTAATTTACGTACCTCATCTGCAACAACAGCGAATCCACGTCCATGCTCTCCTGCCCGTGCCGCTTCAATGGCTGCATTAAGTGCCAGCAGGTTTGTTTGGTCTGCTATATCTGAGATGACTTCTAAAACACTCTTTGCCTGATCTGCATCGCCTGTTAGTTGATTAAGTTTTTCTGCCAACTCATTCTCATGTTCTGAATTAATCTGTATGGTCTTGGTCATATCGGCTATTGTATCCTTAACGGTTACAAGAGTTTGGCTTGCTTTTTCAACATCTTTTTGCAAGGATGATATCTCTTGAGAAGAGGAGTCAATAAGAGCATTTGAACTGTTTAGCTCATCTTTGGAGCTAGCAATCATGTGGTGTGAAGCGTCTACTCTGCTACGCATTGAGCTTGAAGTTTTTGAGAGATTATCTGCAATTGTTAAGTTTGTTGAGGCATTCTTTTTAATACTGCTTATTGTCTTTTGCACTTTTTGTATGAAAATATTTATGCTGCTACTAGTCTCTCCAAGCTCATCTTTAGAGTTGATAGTTAGGCGTTTGGTAAGATCACCCTCACCACTTCCTAAATCCTCAGCTACACTGACCAGTTTATCAAGAGGTGTTTTGAGCATTGTTTTTATTACTATTTGCAGTGAGCCAATAATAATAACTATACAAAAAACTATGATAATAATTTGATAAGAGTAGGCAGAAGCTGCATCATCTTGAATTCCAGTTGTAAACTTTTGACTCTGCTGCAGCAGAACCTTTTGTCTATCTTTAGACTCCTGTATAATAAAGCTGTCACTATAGTAAACAATAACATCTCCTAAAGCTTCGCCTGAGAAGGAGAGCTCTTTTTTTATAGTTTTAGATCCTGTTTTTATACTAATAGGGATAGCATCACTTCCTAAGGTAATTTTCCCCTGCTTATCCTTGGAAGATGAAACATAAACTTTTTTATTTGTGTCTATTACTTCTATAGCGGAGATTTCTCTGTTTTGCATAAAGGTTTTGAGATGATTAAGACTATCCTTGTCGCTCATATCATAGACTGCAGCAGCAAGAATTTGCGTTAATATTTTAGTTTTAAAGTCCATGTCTTTTTTTAAGGCAGACAAGCTACTCTTTTTCTGCTCACTGACAAGGTTATTTGTACTTTTTTGGCTCTCTTTAAGTGTATTCTTAATAAGAGAACTTTCACTTGATAGTAAAACAACTGCCATTATACTCATAAATATGAGAAGTAAACTGCCTACAATAAGTAGTATTTTAGTTCCAATGCTAATATTATTCTTTTTCAAGATATGCTCCATAGTATGATTTCAAATCAATTTCTTAAAGGACATTGGGCCTAACTTTTAAGTAGAGTAGCTATTTGAAACAAAAGAAAATCATCTAGTCGTATAGTTTAAAATCTAAGCATAGAATGTCTTTTATAAGCTCAGACAATATAACATATTTGTTTTAGTGAATGAACACTTTGGATTATAGGCTCTTTGTTATTATATAAACATAAAAGTTGTTAAAATATCAGAATTAAACAAAACAAGAAGGCAGATTAGATTATGGTTAAAGTAGGTGCAATTCAAATGAGCATGGGTGAAGATAAAAGACTCAATGTCTCTAAGGCAGAGAGTTTAGTTAGGCAAGCTTGTAAAAATGGTGCGCAGATAATACTTCTTCCGGAACTGTTTGAGTCTCTGTACTTTTGTAAAGATATGGATAGGAACTATTTTTCTTGGGCTTCGCCAAGAGAAAATAATAAGTTAATAGAACAATTTTCTGCCTTAGCCAAGGAGCTAAGAGTTGTTATATTAGTTAGTTATTTTGAAAAAAATGAAGATGATTATTTTAATTCTCTTGTGGTTGTTGACGCTGATGGAGCTGTTATGGATAATTATCGTAAAACACACATACCTGATGGTCCGGGATATGAGGAGAAGTTTTACTTTACTCCAGGTGATAGTGGATTTAAGGTTTATGAGACAGCTTATGGCAAAATAGGTGTTGGAATATGCTGGGACCAGTGGTTTTGTGAAACAGCAAGAGCCCTGACTCTAATGGGTGCAGAGATTATTTTCTATCCGACTGCAATAGGTAGTGAGCCGGAAATAGAAATTGACTCAAAAGAGCACTGGCAAAGGGTTCAGATGGGACATGCTGCAACAAATACGGTTCCTGTAGTGGTAGCTAATCGTATTGGTGAGGAGATAGGGGAGAGTTCTTCTCTGACTTTTTACGGTTCATCTTTTATAACAGACTATACAGGTGCCAAAATAGCAGAAGCTAGCAGAGACAAAGAGGAGATAATCTATGCTGATTTTAATTTGCAAGAAAATAGAAAACAACGTGAATATTGGGGATTATTAAGAGATAGAAAGCCTGAATCTTATACTGCTTTGTGTAAGCAATAGAATAGTTTCAAACCTAATACTTTTTAGTATTAAAATAGGAAGTATATTTTAAAATATTGGAACTGATATTGCTTAATATAATCAAATTATCAAATAGAGGTTATGATAAATGGAGATTGTATTACGCAATAATCTCATTCTTATTACTACGGACTTTGATACATTAAATACTAAATGGATGAAAGATTTTTTAAATCATCACTCAAGAGGTATGCTTTTTTTACCAAAGGCTGTATTAGTATTTAGGAATGAGACTTTAACAGAAATAAGAGAAGAGTTTTTAAAAGAGTTGAGTCAATTTCATGCGGCACAATATGACTTTTCACATGAGTTCTTTTTACGCTCTATGTTGAAATATGGTGCGCAACCTATAAAGATTGAGTTAAACAGACTTCAAGATCCAGAAAATGTAAAAGTTAATCTGTATGCATATGACAGGGACACTGTTTTAATCACTCTTGACTATCCAAATTCATGGGTTACCAACTATCTGCGTTCACAACTGGAAGTTTATGTAGAGAGAGGCACAGATGTTTCACTGGTAATAGATGTCTCTGACTATAAGGCAAAGGCAAGGTTGGAGAGAGCTTTAAATAAACGCCATATCCTGCATTATCAGATTAGCTATACTTATGATAATCACTTTATGAGCAAACTTTATAGTGATTTCGCAAATTTTAGTTTTGGTGATTTATGTCAAGACGAAGAGGATGAAGAAAACACTTATTTCTATACGGTTTTAGAGTGTCCGGTCGGAGCAAGTCAAGATGCTTTGAAAAAGAGTTATAAAAAACTGGTCAAAGTTTATCATCCTGATAAGATTGTGCATGAGACACCGCACATGATAAAACATTACACTCAAAAATTTCAGCTTCTACAAGAGGCATACTCGGCACTTAGAATAATTGCGTAAATTATATAGAATAGTTTAGTTGAAAAAATCTTCTATAAGCTCCTCTTTTTTTATATTTTTCACAAGTGCTTCAAACTCTTGTGAACTGTAAAGGGCTAGTTTCTTGCCTTGATTTTGGGAAAGCTCTTTTGAGAAACCTCTTTTTGAAAAAAGAATAGCCTGAGTGGGTACAATATCTAGTTTTTCGCACTTATCCAAGAGTTTATGCCACTCTTTTTTATTTACTTTATGGTTAGTCCATTTACACTCAGCTACGTAAACTTTCTCATCTTTTGTAATCGTTAAGATATCTATCTCTATATTCGCATCCCAATAACTGCCAGAACTTAGTATTTGAGAGTCTCTAAGATTATAGTTCAGCAGTACCTCTGAAAGCTCTTCAAATACTAGACTTGTATAGCTGTTTTGTCTATTTTCAAAATCCTTGAAAAAGTTTTCATACTCACCATTTTTTATCTCTTTTGCATGAGAGGCTATGAAGTAAAACCAAAACCTGACAAATGGGTGGGTAAAAAGAACTTTATGAGATATTCTATGTCTTGCAACCTCTCTTTTTAGGTTTCCTTTTGGGTTTAGACTTCTAGCTGGTTCTTCTCTGGAGTATTCAATTTGGATCAGACCTTTTTCTTGCAGGTAGTTTAGGGCACTTCCCCCGTTTGCGTTATTTAGTCCGGCTCTATTAAATGCTGAGAAGATTTTTCTATCACCGACTGCCAAAGCACGAAGCAAGCGAAAATATTGCTTGTTTGCTAGGGTTTGCTCCTCTATCATCCTGTGTAAGACTTCAAAGTTCTCAAGAATCAACTCCTCTATTAGAGTAGTTATCGGGCGGCTTGTATCGACATCCCAACCAAGTCCACCGAATACTGCGAAATACTCAATTTGAGTCTCCATATCATCAGGGTAGTTTCTTATATAAAACGAACGAAACTGCTCTAAAAGCTTGCTTTTTAACAAGTGTGTATATCCACTAATTTATCCTTATTTTATCTTTTTGCAGTAGTTTGAAGATATTCTATCATAATTCACTGCCCCATTTCAACATATCAATGCCATACTTCTCTCTTATATTTTGAGAGTGTTCAGTTAGTCTTTTCATCTTCTGCTCATCTTCAAAACCTATTAGTGATAGCTCTTTTTTAGAGTTTTTGGTAAAACTAGAGCAGTTTATGCTAACTCTTATGACATGTAGTCTTTTATGTATGTCTGCTTCTTTAAAAAGTGTTATACACAAAGAGTCAAATTTTTTTTCTGTAAAAATCTCACAAAGAGAGATGTTTTTATGAGATTTTTGATTCATCTCATAAGCAATCCCAAGATGAAAAACAGTAGGAATAACATTAAGTTTTTGTATGGCAAAACTCAGGTGACGTGCAAGTACATGCACCCTTCTTTTTAACTCATCCCTGCAAAAAAGAGGGTCGAACGTTCGAGAGATACCGATTGATTTTCTTTTATGTTTTGTATTTATTGCTGTGTCACTAAGACCGCTCACTCTGGCATACAGCTCTTTAGCATATGGACCCCAAGACTCAACAGTTCCTCTCCTTCTTTTTAAGTCACCGAGCGTATGAATCTGAGCAGATCTCAGTTTCTCTTTCATGCTTTTACCGATTCCGGCAAACTCGGCTACGGGTATCTTATCTATGAACTTATCAAGTTCATATGGATGTATTATTTTATATCCAAAAGGTTTAGCAGAGGATGTTGCCAGTTTTGCAATGTACCTTGTTTTTGCCGCACCGATAGATACCGGAAGCTTTATTACTTTTTTTATCTCATCTCTTAAGTCATCTATAAAATGCGCTACATCCTCATCTCCAATCCATCCGTTTAGGTCTCCATAAAACTCGTCAATACTCGCCTGCTCTACAAGTGGAATCCTGCTTTGTAAAAACTCATGAAGTTCATGTGAGAGTTTTTGATAGAGTGACATGTTTGGTGCTTTTATGATTAAATTAGGACATAGACCAAGAGCCTCTTTGATGCTCATTGCCGTTTTTACTCCATAGGCTCTGGCTTCATAACTTGAAGTGGTAAGTATGCCTCTGACTCGCCCCTCTTCGTCTTTAAAAGCATCTATATCATCATCACTCTCTTCGTAAGCCTTGTAAAAGGTAGGTACAAATGAGCCTGAGTTCTCAAAGTTCAATGTCTGTTTTTTTGCATCTTTAGTGAAAATCTTAGTATCGCTTCTCCCACCGATTGCAACCGGTTTATTCTCAAGTTCAGGATGGAGAATGCGTGTAGCACTTACAAAAAAGCAGTCTATATCTATATGAATTTTCAATTTTTATAATGCCCCTAAAAATCAAGACAGCTTAGTAGCTTGATTTATTTCCACCTCTAGCTGTTACACTATCCCACATTTTTGATAAATTCAAGGTACAGGTTCATAGGTTTTTGATAACCAATAGCT